>Ga0268362_100029_pt1 | contig 120958 bp, 108 predicted proteins | sample MetcocultureR2M_FD_197214 | JGI IMG/M metagenome (GOLD analysis project Ga0268362, IMG submission 197214) | Soil microbial communities from Anza Borrego Desert, Southern California, United States - Methanotrophic co-culture R2-M | ecosystem: Environmental > Terrestrial > Soil > Desert | place... | reverse complement strand
CAGTTTCGATCCACGCTTCCTCCCCACGCTCGGTCACCCTCACGCAGTTGCGCTTCTCTTCGCTTGCTGTGACCAGCTCACGGTGGGACTTGCACCCACAAGAATGCGCCCATGCTGGGCGCACAACAAAAAAGGCGCTGCCATTCTGAAATGGCAGCGCCTCCGATTCATGAATTGAGACAGGTTATTCGGCAGCAGCGACCTTGGCGCTCTCGCCGCGCTTTGGGAGCTTCCAGTTCGGACGCGGGAAATGGCAGGTATAGCCATTCGGATAGCGCTCCAGATAGTCCTGATGCTCCGGTTCAGCCTGCCAGAAATCACCGACCGGCTCCACTTCCGTCACCACCTTGCCCGGCCACAAGCCCGATGCGTTGACATCGGCGATCGTGTCTTCGGCGACACGCTTCTGTTCGTCGTTTTCGTAGTAGATGGCTGAGCGATAGCTCATGCCGATATCGTTGCCCTGGCGGTTCTTCGTCGACGGATCATGGATCTGGAAGAAGAATTCCAGGATATCGCGGTAGCTGGTCTTGGCCGGATCGAAGATGATCTCGATCGCTTCGGCATGGGTGCCGTGATTGCGGTAGGTCGCGTTCGGCACGTCGCCGCCGCTATAGCCGACACGAGTGGAGATTACCCCCGGCAGACGCCGGATGAGATCCTGCATGCCCCAGAAGCAACCGCCTGCCAGGACGGCCCGTTCGGTAGTCGTCGCCATGCTTTCCTCCTTCGGTTTGGATTTGCACCTAAAATGGCGATGCGGCCGAGAAATTCAATGATGCGTTGCCGCACATGGCCAACGGATCGATCATTCGGCTACGGCTTGCAATTATCATACTAATTCCAGATCACCCCTCGACAGGACGCCGGGCGGCGGGCTATCGAAAAGGCCGAAAATCCATCCGGAGGAACGACATAACCATGCCCCAACCGACCTCGATCATCCTGGACTGGGGCACGAGTTCGCTGCGTGCCATGCTTGTCTCGGAAGCCGGCGAGACCCTTGATATCCGTGAAAGTTCCGAAGGCGGAATTCAGTTCGTCAAGGACGGTGCCTTCGAAGCGGCTCTCATGCGCACCGTCGGTGAATGGTTTTCCGCCCATGGACCTCTCCCGGTCCTTGCGACCGGCATGATCACCAGCCGCAACGGCTGGATCGAAGTGCCATATGTCGATACGCCGGCCGGCATCGCAGAACTCGCGGCCGGAACTCGCAAGAAGGTGCTCGAAAACGGCGCCGTCATTACCTTCCTGCCAGGCATGCGCAACCCGGCCGCACAGCCTTTCCCGGATGTCATGCGCGGTGAAGAAACCCAGATTGTCGGGTTCGGCCTGGAGAAGGACAGGACGCTGGTCCTGCCAGGCACCCATAGCAAATGGGCGCGCATCGCGTCCGGCCGGATCGCCAGCTTTCAGACCTATGCAACGGGCGAGATCTTTGCGCTTCTCACGAAACATTCGTTCATCGCCAAGGCCCTTGAGCCGCAGCCCGGCAGCGACACCAATTGGAGCGCCTTCGACAAAGGCGCCGAATTTGCCGCAAGTGCCGCGGCCGGTGCCGACGCATTCCTCTCGGTAATCTTCAGCGCCCGCACCGGCATACTCGACGGAAAGCTGAAGCCGGAGGATATTCTCGACTACGTTTCCGGCCTCGTCATCGGCTCCGAGTTCCGCCAGGCCCGGGCCACCGGATGGTTTCGAACCGGCGATACAATCGGCATCGTTGGCAACAATATCCTGAACAACCGTTATGGCCGTGTCGCACCGCTCTTTGATCTGACTGTCGAGCCCGGCCCGGAAAACGCGGCCAAACGCGGCATTCTCTTGATTGCTGCCGAAGCGGCAAAGCACCAAAGCATTTAAGGAGTTTCGACATGAAATTTGAAGAAGCACTCAAGGCCTGCAACCTCGTCGCCATCCTGCGCGGCATCACGCCTGCGGAAGTCGAGGCGGTGGGCGAAACGTTGATCGCCGCAGGCTGGCGTATCATCGAAGTGCCGCTCAACTCGCCGGAACCGTTGAAAAGCATAGAGAAACTGGTGAAACGTTTCGGAGATCAGGCAATCATCGGCGCAGGCACGGTGCTGACGCCTTCCCAGGTCGCCGATGTGGCCGCTACCGGATCCAGGGTCATTATCTCGCCGAATGCCAATCCAGAAGTCATCAGGGCGACGCGCGCAGCGGACATGGTGAGCCTGCCGGGTGTTGCCACTCCGACCGAAGCCTTCGCAGCGATCGAGGCGGGTGCAACGGGTGTCAAAGCCTTTCCCGCCGAAGCGATACCACCCTTTGTCATCAAGGCCTGGAAGGCTGTCCTCCCCAAGGAAATTCCTGTCCTTGCCGTCGGGGGCGTGACGCGTGAAAACATGACGGCTTACAGCCAGGCCGGTGCGGCTGGCTTCGGCATCGGCTCCTCTCTTTACAAGCCCGGAATGGATCTCGCGACCATCGGCGAAAGAGCGAGGAAGTTTGTCGAAGCCATGCGCGCAGCGTGAGCGTCGCGCCGTCGTAAAACAGCGATCTGCGGGAACTATCATCCCCATCGAGAGTTCACGGAACGTGACGAGCTATCGACGGGGGCGCTCTTGCCAGAGATTCAGAACAATGTGGAGCACCAGCGAAAGGTCTATGAACGCTGGGCTCCGGTTTACGATCGCGTCTATCGCGGGCTCCTGCGCGACAGCCATCGGACGGTTGCGAAACTGGCAGCCGAAGCGGGGCGCGATATTCTGGAAGTCGGCGTCGGCACCGGCCTCATGTTGCCCTACTACCCCAAGCAGTGTCGGGTGACAGGCGTTGATCTTTCCGAACACATGATTGCCAAAGCCCGAGAGAAAGTCGCTCACGATCGGCTGGAGCATGTGATCGCACTGCATGTGATGGATGCCCATCGGCTCGACTTCGCCGATCGCTCCTTCGACGCCGTCTGCCTCCCCTTCGTCGTCACCCTTATTCCAGATCCCGAGCGGGCGATGGATGAGTGCGCTCGCGTGTTGAGGCCAGGCGGTGAGATCATCATTGCCAGCAAGCTGGGCGATGGGCGCGGCATCCAGGGCGCAATAGAGGAGGCCGTAGCGCCGCTCGTTCACAAGGTCGGCTGGAGTTCGGCTTTCCGGATTTCGCGGATCTCCGAATGGGCCGAACGGCGAGGCAATTTCGAGGTCGCGGATATCCGCCGCACCTTTCCGAACGGTTTCTTCAAGGTCATGCGGCTGAAGCACCGCGTGAACGACTGACTGAACGAAGATTTCTACCTAGCCTTCAAGACCGAAACGGCGGTCTCGCTGTTGTGGACATAATCGTTGGCATCCGGCTGGCGCTGCATGAGGAGAATGAAAAGAAGGTCCGTCAGCATCAGCTGGGCATCGCGGGCCGTGATGGACGACGAACGCACTCTCTCCTCGTCGGCGACGGTGTAAAGCCGGATATTGGCGACCTGCGTTAGCGGCCCGCCGTTAAGGCCGGTGACCGCAATGACGGTGGCGCCCCGCTCGCGCGCCAGTTCGGCAATCCTCAGTGTCTCAATGCTCGCACCGGAATAAGAAAGCGCGAAAAGGACGTCAGCGGTGTTCAGCGTGGAGGCATTCGCCATCTGCACGTGGCTGTCGCTGTCATGCAACACGTTGCGGCCGAGCTTCATCAGCTTATAGGAGAAGTCGCGGGCAACCAGCGACGAGGCTCCAACGCCAGCCATGTGAATACGGCGCGCGTCGTTTAAAGCCGTCAAAGCCCTCTCGATCTCCTGCTCACCATTGACCGCGAGCGTCTGCTGCATGGCGAGCATCTTGCTGCTGATCAGCTTCTGCAGGATCGTGAGATAGCCGTCTCCAACCTCGATCGAACCGTGAATCATGCCGGGAGGTGCATGCCACTCTTGGGCCTTCGCCTTGCTGACGGCAAGTTTCAGCTCCTGATAGCCCGCAAAACCAAGTTTCTGGCTGAATTTGACGACGCTGGATTGGCTGCGGCCCGTTTCCGCTGCCAGCGCCGCCGATGACAGCTTCAGCATCTGGTCCGGGTTATCCAGAATGAATTGTCCGATCTGGCGATCCGCTGGCGCCATATCCTCGAGCTGTGCGTTGATCTTTCGTAGGACTGACATTGGCCTTTCCGTCGCGTCTCTGTGCCCGCATATCACACTACCAGAGAAAAGTCGGAATAAAAAATTCCAGAGCGTTGACTCGGAGGACAGGGCGTTTACTTTTATTGGAGGGAAGAGTCCCTAGCACTCCTTCGGCAGTTTCATCATGGACAGATTGCGAATTATCGGCGGCCATAAGCTTCAGGGCGCCGTCACCATTGCCGGTGCCAAGAATGCCGCACTTCCCCAGATCGCAGCAGCACTGTTGAGCCACCACCCGGTCGAGCTCACCAATCTGCCTCAGGTCAGCGACGTGGAGAATATGCTGGGCGTCATCGGTTTGCATGGCGCCGAGGTGACGCGATCGTCTCATTCCACAGTGATCGATGCCAAGTCCATCGTCTCGAAAGAAACCTCCTACGATACCGTTCGCAGGATGCGGGCTACTGTTCTCGTGCTGGCGCCGCTCCTTGCCCGCTTCGGCCATGCGCGCGTGTCACTGCCCGGTGGCTGCGCCATCGGCGCTCGCCCCGTCGATATGCATATCAAGGTTCTGGCCGCACTCGGCGCCGAGATCCGCATCGAAGGTGGGCTTATCGTCGCCTCCGCTCCCAATGGCCTCAAAGGCGGGCGCGTCGTTTTGCCTTCACCGTCCGTCGGCGCGACCGAGACGGCGATGATGGCCGCAACATCGGCAAAGGGCGAGACGGAGATCCTCAATGCCGCTCGCGAGCCCGAGGTTGCCGATCTTGCCGCCTGCCTCGGCGCGATGGGCGCACGCATCGAAGGGGCAGGCACCCATCGGGTGCTCATCGAAGGGCCGACGACTTGGCTGCCGGCGAAACATCACGGCATTCCAGATCGCATCGAGGCGGGAACTTATGCGGTGGCAGCAGCCATTACCGGCGGTTCGCTGGAACTGATCAATGCAAGGCTGGAAAACATGGCTTCGGTCGTTCAGGTACTGGAGGCCATGGGCGTCAGTGTCTGGCCGAGCGACCGTGGCCTTGTCGTGTCGCGCGACGGACCGCTGGAAGCCGCTGACATCACCACGGAGCCCTATCCCGGTTTCCCGACCGACCTGCAGGCCCAATTCATGGCGCTTGCCGCCTGCGCCGACGGCGCGTCCCTGATCCGCGAAACGGTTTTTGAAAGCCGGTTCATGCACGTTCCGGAACTGATGCGGCTCGGAGCCAATATTTCGCTTCAGGGCACCACGGCACTGGTACGGGGCGGCGCCCCCTTAAAGGGCGCCCAAGTAATGGCGACCGATCTTCGCGCATCGGTTTCGCTCGTCTTGGCAGGACTTGTGTCGGCGGGCGAAACCATCGTCAACCGGGTCTACCATCTCGATCGCGGTTATGAGCAGCTCGACCGGAAACTGCGCCTTTGCGGCGCGGATATCGAACGGTTCAGCGAATGACGGCATCTGGCGAACACTATTTCCTGGGCGTCGACGGCGGCGGCACGGGTTGCCGGGCGCGCATCGAGGACGGATCCGGCGCGGTGCTGGGACAGGGGCTTTCAGGCCCCGCCACCACCCGCCTCGGCATCGAGGAGGCGTGGGCCTCCATATCGCGCGCCTTCAATGCTGCGTTCGACGAGGCCGGACTTGGTCCGGATGAAGTCGCCCGCACCCATGTCGGCATCGGCCTTGCCGGCATAGGCCGCAAGGGCGCGCTGGAGGCCCTGAAGGCAATCCCGCATCCGTTTGCAAGCCTGGAATTTACCAGCGACGGCATGGGCGCCTGCCTCGGCGCACATTCCGGCCGCGACGGCGCAATCGTCATTGCCGGCACCGGCTCGATCGGGTTGGGTGTCGTGGAGGGAAGGAACCTTCGCGTCGGCGGCTACGGCTTTCCCATCTCCGATGAGGGCAGCGGTGCCGACCTCGGGCTGAAGGCGATCCAGCTCGCATTGCGCGCCCATGACGGGCGGCTTGAGAAAACTGCCCTGCTCGGGGAAGTCATGCAGCGCTTCAAGGGCGACCCCATGGAGGCGGTCGCCTGGATGGATCGTGCAACCGCCACCGACTATGCCGCACTGGCGCCAATGGTCATGCGCCATGCCGATCAGGGCGATTCAGCCGGCCGCCGAATAGTCCAGGCGGCGGCAGAGCAGATCGACACGCTGGTCCGCACCCTTTTCGAACTCGGCGCGCCGCGCGTCACGCTGCTTGGTGGCCTGTCGAGCCCGCTTGAGGCGTGGCTTGCCCCGGACGTCCGCCGTCGGCTGAAGCCGGCAGATGGCGATGCCGTGTCGGGCGCAATCATTCTCTCGCGCAGGGCCGCCCACAGCGGTTGAACAAGGGCCGGCGGGAGAGGCAGATTGGGATCAAATTAGGAATATTATATTCCATTTTTGATTGACAGAGAGAATGAACAATCCTACTCCTTAACCAAGGTTAACGGTGGACAGAGACAAGTCATCCGCCGATGTCGAAGGCAGCAACATGACGGACGCTGAGCTGATATCCGAGTTGGAAGGGCTGGTCTCGGAAGACCGCAATCCCCGCTCCATGGAGATCGATCTGTTCCCGACCGTGGAGGTTCTCCGGTCCATCAACGAGGAGGACAAGGGTGTTCCCTCGGCTGTCGAAAAGGTCATCCCGCAAATCGCCGAGGCGGTGGACGACATCGTCAGGGCTTTCCGAAAGGGCGCCCGCCTTGTCTATATCGGCGCCGGCACCAGCGGCCGATTGGGCGTACTTGACGCATCCGAATGCCCGCCGACCTTCAGCGTGCCGGATGGCATGGTGGTGGGACTGATAGCCGGCGGTACCGAGGCGCTGATGCATGCGATCGAGGGGGCCGAGGATGATCCGGACCAAGGCCGCCAGGCTCTCGCGGATATCGGGCTGACGGCAGATGATGTGGTCGTCGGCATCGCCGTCAGCGGCCGCACGCCTTATGTGATCGGCGCGCTGACCTATGCGAAGACGCTTGGAGCCAGGACCGTCGCCCTATCCTGCAATCCCAATTCGGCAATTGCGGCCATTGCCGATATCGCCATTTCGCCGGTCGTCGGCCCTGAAATCCTGACCGGCTCGACGAGGCTGAAATCAGGCACGGCGCAAAAACTGATCCTCAACATGCTGACCACCGCCAGCATGATCCGGATCGGCAAGACCTATCAGAACCTTATGGTCGATCTGCACGCCAGCAACCAGAAGCTCGTGGCGCGCGCCGCCCGCATCGTCATGCAGGCGACGGGCTGTTCGCCGGACGAGGCAAGAGAGGTGCTCGACCTGACGGAGAACGACGTGAAGCTCGCAATCCTCATCCAGCTCACGGGAATGGATGTCGGTAGCGCACGGGCGGCGCTTGAGGGTGCCGGAGGCTTCCTTCGCAAGGCTATAAGTGGAAAGACAGCGTGAAGCTGCGGAAGAACGGTTTTGCCGCTTGCTACGGTCGGGCCGGCAAGGCAAACCAAATCTCAGAGGGAGAATGAAATGGGAAGACATTTTTCAATGCGGTTGATATCCGGTCTCGCAATCGCTGCAACGCTCGGTGTCGCCTCGCCCGCGTCGTCCGCGACGCTCCGGATGGCATGGTCCCAGGACGCGACCGGCCTCGATCCCCACAAACAGACCGCCTTTTCGTCGATCCGGCTGCTCGAACTGATCTACGAACCGCTTGTGCGCCTGGACAAGGACCTGAAGATCGTTCCGGCAATCGCGTCCTCCTGGGAATTCTCCGACGGCGGCAAGCAACTGACATTCAAGCTCAATCCGAACGCCAAGTTCCAGGACGGCAAGCCCGTCACACCGGCGGATGTGAAGGCTTCCTTCGAGCGCGTCCTGGACGAAAAGACCGCCGCCGCGGCGCGGGCCAATTTCCGTTCCATCGCGTCGATCGAAACCCCGGACCAGACGACCGTCGTCTTTAAATTGTCGCAACCCGACGTGCCTCTTTTGACGGCGATGGCAAGCATCAACGCTGCGATCGTTCCGGCAAGCGAGATCGCCGCTGGATCGGTCGGTACGAAGGCGCTCGGTTCCGGGCCATTCAAATTGGAGAAATGGGATCCTAACTCGAAGGAGGTGCTGAGCGCCAACAAGGATTGGGCGGGCGGCAGGGTCGGCGTCGACGTGATCGACATCAGCGTGCTTCCCGACGAAACGGCGATCCTCGCATCGCTGCGGACGAAGCAGATCGACTTCGCGCTCCTGAACGACCCGCTGGTGGCAACGCTGGTTCCGAAGGAAACCAACCTGACGCTCAACCGCACGCCGGTGCTGGCCTACCACGTTCTGCAATTGAACGCCTCACGCAAGCCGATGAACGAACTCGGCGTTCGTCAGGCCATCTCCTGCGCGATAGACCGGCAGGACGTCCTCGATACCGCTTCGGTCGGCGAAGGCAAGGTGACGGGTCCGCTCACCATGCCCGGCTATACCAGCGATGCCAGCCAGCTCTTCTGCTATAAGCGCGATGTGGAAAAGGCCAAGAAACTGATGGCCGACGCCGGCTATCCTGACGGCTTTTCCGCAACCGTGATCGCCGCCAACGGCGAACCGGCCACAGCTGCCTCCGAAGCGCAGGTGATCCAGTCGCAACTCGCCGAAATCGGCGTCAAGCTCGACATCAAGATGATGGAGCTGAACGTCTATGTCGATGCCTGGCTCAAGGGCGACTTCGACATGGCCGTTGCACTGAATGGCGGGCGCGCCGATCCTTACTCCATGTACAACAGGTATTGGACGAAAGCGGGCAACCTGCAGAAGGTCGCGAACTACATCGACGACACCCTGGACGGTCAGATGCAGAAGGGGCGCGAAGAAACCGACCCCGCCAAACGCAAGGCGATTTTTGCCGATTTCGAAAAACATCTGGTCGAAATGTCGCCGTGGGTCTGGCTCTATACGTCTTACAGCTACACCGCCCAGCAGAAGAACGTTCAAGGGTTTATTCCGACGCCGGAGGGTTCCCTGTTCGGCCTGAGCAAGGTCACGGTTCAGCAATGACGCTGAACTGAACGGACGGAGGCTGGCTAGCTCATGAGTTACCTGACGCGACGGCTATCGACCTTCCCGCTCGTCATGCTCGGGGTTTCCGTTCTCGTCTTCGTGGCGATCCGCATGGTGCCGGGTGATGCGATCACCGCAATGCTCGGCACCGAAGCGGGCCTTCTGACGCCGGCCCAGAGAGAGGCGCTGGCAAACTATTTCGGTATCGACCAGCCGATTGCCGTGCAGTACTGGCACTGGCTGCTCGGCGTTTTCCGCGGCGATCTCGGCATCTCGGTTACCTATGGAAAGCCGGTGCTCGGCGTCATTCTGGAACGTTTTCCGCTCACCCTGCAACTCGCCCTAATGTCGATGTGCGTGGCACTTCTCGTCGGCTTGCCGGCCGGCGTTTTTGCAGCCACGCGCAACGAACGGATGTCCGATCTCGGGGTGCGTATCTTTGCGATGATCGGGCAGTCAACGCCCAATTTCGTCGTCGGATTGCTGATCATCTACACCTTGTCGGCCGGCTTCGGCATTCTGCCGACCATGGGCGAATTCACGCCGCTGCTGGCCGATCCCTTGCGTAATCTCGGACAGATGATCCTGCCGGCGCTGACGCTCGGCTTTGCCTTTGCGGCCTCCGTCACCCGTATCTCGCGCTCTGCCATGCTGGACGTGCTCTCCGACGACTATGTCCGCACCGCCCGCAGCAAGGGTGTTCCGAAACGCAGCGTCATCTGGCGGCATGCGCTGCCGAACGCCTTGATCCCGGTCGTCACGCTGAGCGGTGTCGAATTCGGTTACCTGCTCGGCGGCGCCGTGCTGGTGGAGCAGATCTACGCCCTCCCCGGCCTCGGCCGGCTGGTGCTCGATGCGATCCTGCAGCGCGACTATGCGCTGGTGCAGGGTTGCGTGCTCTTCATTGCCTTCAACTTCATGGTGGTCAACCTGATCGTCGATCTCGTTTATGTCGCGCTCGACCCACGCATCCGTCTTGGAGAAGGCGGCTGATGTTGCGTGCAATCTTTTCCCATCCGAGCGGCAGGATCGGCGGCACGATCGTCGTGATCTATGTCGTCGTCGCGTTGCTCGGCATGTTAGACATCACCCCGCACAATCCGCTGCAGCAGTACCGCATCGACCGGCTGCATGCCCCGAATACGATCTACTGGATGGGCACCGATCTGTTCGGGCGCGATGTCGCGAGCCGCCTGATGAAGGGGGTGGGCCAATCCTTCTTCGTCGGGTTCTGTTCGGTGACGCTCGCGACGTTCGCCGGCACGGTTCTTGGTTTGACTGCCGCCTGGTTCGGCAAGGCCTGGGACGGCCTCGTCATGCGGATCATGGATGTGCTGCTCGCCTTCCCGGCTATCCTGCTTGCGCTGCTCATTATCGCGATTGCCGGTCCGGGCACCTGGACAAGCATTGCGGCAATCGCGATCGTCTATACGCCAATTTTTACTCGCGTGGTCCGCGGCCCGGCGCTTTCCATCAAGGGCCGAGAATTCGTGGACGCCGCCCGTACCTTCGGCAGCAGCCGCAGCTATATCCTGACCCGCCACCTGCTGCTTAATCTCATCGCGCCGCTGACGGTGCAGGTCACCCTGGCGCTCGCATGGTCGCTGCTGACGGAAGCGGGCCTGTCCTTTCTCGGCCTCGGAACCCAGCCGCCCGCCTCGTCGCTCGGCCTCATGCTTGCTGACAGCCGCAATCTGATGGAAACTGCGCCATGGCTGCTGATCTTCCCAGCGCTGGCGATCATGATCAGCATCCTGGGCTTCAACCTGCTCGGCGATGCGTTGCGCGACATTCTCGATCCCAGGACACGCAGGTCCGCCGCATGACACCCCTTCTTTCCGTCTCGAACTTACGCGTCGGCTTTGGCCGGAACCCTCTGGAAAACGAGGTCGTGCGGGGCGTGAGCTTCGACCTTCAGGCCGGAGAGACCCTGGCGGTCGTGGGCGAAAGCGGATCCGGAAAGTCGGTCACTGCGCTCTCCATCAATCGCCTGGTCGATTTCGGCGGCGGCAAGATCATCAGCGGCGCCGTCAATCTTACCCGAACCGACGACAGCGTCCTCGACCTCGCCGAGGCGGCCGAACCCGTACTCGAGAAAATCCGAGGGTCGGAAATCGGCATGATTTTTCAGGAGCCGATGACCTCGCTCAATCCGGTGCTCACGATCGGCCGCCAAATCGAGGAATCCTTCCGGCTCCATCGCGGCCTGACCGGCAGGCAGGCAACTGCAGCGGCAAAAGACGCGCTCGACCGCGTGCGCATTCCCGATGCCGCACGGCGGCTCAAATATACGCCGAACCAGCTCTCCGGCGGCATGCTTCAGCGGGTGATGATCGCGACGGCGCTTGCCTGCAATCCGCGTCTGCTGATCGCCGATGAGCCGACCACCGCACTCGACGTGACCGTTCAGGCGCAGATCATGGCGCTGCTTGGAGAGTTGAAACGCGAAACCGGGACGGCGATGATCTTCATCACCCACGATATCGGGCTCGTTGCAGGTATCGCGGACAAGGTTATGGTGATGCAGGCCGGAGAAGCGGTCGAACAGGGTGTGCTGGGCGATGTCCTCGACCGGCCGCAGCATCCTTATACCCGGCACCTGCTCAGCGCGGTGCCGCATTTTGAATCCGGCAGGGCTGCACGCTCGGATTATGTTCGAGGCCAGATCGAAGAAGCAAAGCCCGCCCTCAAGGTCGATGGCTTGACTGTACGTTTCAAGGTGGCCGGCAGCGTGTTCCGGCGCTCTCCCGGCGCCGTCCACGCCGTGGAAAATGTCGATTTCGATCTGATGCCCCGCGAAACGCTGGCGATCGTCGGCGAAAGCGGTTCGGGCAAGTCCACCACGGCACGCGCCATCCTCGGCCTCGTCCGCCCGACCCACGGCGGCTTCTCGACACATTCCGGCAGGATTGCCGACGCGACCGATCCGAGCGTGCAGATGGTATTCCAGAACCCCTACGCCTCGCTCAATCCCCGGCTTCGCATCGACAGCATCCTCGCCGAACCGGTCATCGCCGCCGGTGAACGGGTAACCGGGGAGACACGCGCCCGGATGGCCGCGTTGCTGAAGCGCGTCGGCCTGCCGGAAAACTGTCTTGAACGCTATCCGCACCAGTTCTCGGGCGGCCAGCGGCAGCGCCTCTGCATTGCGCGCGCACTCATGCTCAATCCATCGATCGTCGTTCTTGACGAGGCGGTCTCCGCGCTCGATGTTTCCGTGCAGGCAAAGGTACTGGAACTGCTCGTGGATTTGCAGCGGGAATACGGGCTAGCCTATCTCTTCGTGTCGCACGACATGGCGGTGGTCGAGCGGATCGCCCATCGCATTGCGGTGCTCTATGCCGGGGAGATCGTCGAGATCGGTGATGCCGCTTCCGTGCTTTCCAATCCGCAGCACTCCTATACAAAGCGACTCATCTCCGCTGTGCCGAGCATCGATCGCCGCAACCAGCATTTCGAACTCGACACACGGCAGGTGCCGTCGCTTGTCCGGCCGCCTGGTTTCGAGCCACCGGCGACGCAATGGCGGAGCTTCGGGCCGGATCACCGGGCACGGGCGGAAGCTTGAGGTGGAACAATGGACGACCAAATAGGCGCCGATGCCGAACTGCGGGACACCTTCGATCGTGCCTTCGTGCCGCTCGAAAATGCCGTTGCGGATGGTCGCATTCCGGGTGGCGTACTCGGCATCGTCGACCTAAAGCGTGGCCGGGCGACACGTGCCATAGGTTCGGCGCAGATCGTTCCTGCAGCCCGCCCCATGGATCCCGAAACCTGGTTCGATCTGGCATCCCTGACCAAGGTCATATTCACCACGCCCCGCATTCTTGAGCTTGCCGAGCAAGGCATGATCAATCTCGACGCGCCGCTGGCCACGGCCCTTCCGGACCTGCGCCAGTACAATGTCGACGCCTGGGAGCGGAAGGTGACGTTCCGTCAATGCCTAGGGCACCAGACACCCTTCCCGGCGGTGGAACCGATCTATACCTATGGCAGCGATCCGGAGCTCTTGCGCGCCTTCGTCCTGCAGCGCGAATGGCGCCACGGCCCGCCCGTCTATTCCGACGTCAACTTCATTCTGCTTGGCTTTGCACTGGAGCGGCTGACCGGCAAACGCATCCGCGATCTCGACCCAGGTCAGGGTTTTGCGTTTTCTGCCAAGCCCGACATATCGGCGGCGACGGAAAACTGCACCTGGCGGCAGCGTGTACTCTCCGGCGAAGTGCATGACGAAAATTGCGCCGCTCTCCAGGGCTCCGCCCACGCGGGCCTGTTCGGCACGGTCAATTCCGTTCTCGATTTCGCCGAGGGTTTGCTTGATGGCACCGGCGCCTCGAAGCACTCGATCGCGTTGATGCGGACGCCGCTCTCGGACAAGCGGACCCACGGCTGGGAACATCCCTATCAAAACTGGTCGGGCGGCCACGCTTGCAGCCCCGGCACTATCGGGCATACGGGGTTCACCGGTACCGGGCTCTGGATCGATTTCCACCGGGGCCGCGCCTGGACATTGCTTACCAATCGCGTCCATCCGACCCGCCACGCCGACAGCGGCATCGTTCAGCTGCGGCAGACGGTGGGCGACCTTATCAACCAACCCTGAGGATCTCGATCATGGAGCCTATCTGGGCCGTCGGCCTGATGACCGGAACCGTTCTGGACGGCAATATCGACGTGGCGCTCCTAAAGACGGACGGCGAAACGATCGACACCTTCGGTGCCTACACGCTCGCCCCCTACCCTCCGGAAATCCGCGCTCTGCTCGAAGATACCCTCCGTCAGGCGCGCGCCTGGAACTTCGAGGGGCCGGAGCCGGCAATTTTCCGCGAGGCGGAGGAAGCCCTGACGCGAGCCCAGTCGAAAGCCGTGAAAGACCTCGTCGAGAGCGAAGGCCTCGGCATGGCGGATATTGGCATCATCGGCTTTCACGGACAGACGGTGCTGCATCGCGCGCCGACCAGCACGCGGCTGGGCGATACACGTCAGCTCGGCGATGGAGAGCTCATGGCTTCCATGCTCGGCACCCGGGTCGCTTACGACTTCCGCTCTGCCGACGTCCGCGCCGGCGGCCAGGGCGCGCCTCTTGCCGCCGCGTATCATGCCGCCTTGCTGCGCAGCGTAGACACGAGCGGGGATACGGCCGTACTCAATCTTGGCGGGGTCGCAAACGTCACATGGTGGGATGGCGGCGACACGGTCATCGCCTTCGACACCGGCCCGGCAAACGCCCCGCTCAACGATTTCATCAAGGGGCAGGGCTTGGGTGAAATGGATCGCGACGGTGCGCTGGGTGCATCCGGCAAGGTCGACGAAGAGCGGCTTGCCCGTCTCCTGCAACATCCCTACCTGACAGCCCCCTATCCGAAGTCTCTCGATCGGTTCGACTTTACCGCGGCCATGGCCGATGGCCTCGATCCGGCCGATGGCGCTGCAACCCTGTCCGCGTTTACGGCGTCCGCGGTGGGCAAGGCTCTCGATCTTTTGCCCCGCCGGCCGAAAAGGCTGATCGTGAGCGGCGGCGGCCGCCACAATCCGACGATCATGAGCATGATTGAGAACAGAGCTGGCGTCATTGCAGCATCCGCAGATCAGTTCGGCTGGCGTGGCGATGCGGTCGAGGCCGAATGCTTTGCATTTCTCGCCGTCCGCGTTTTGCGCGGCCTTCCGATCAGCTTTCCGACCACGACAGGCGCCCCCCGCCCCTTGCAGGGCGGCAGGCTGGCCGGGTAAGCCAAGCATAGAATACAATCCTGAGTCGGGAGCACTCGAACAACATGCAGAAAAGAGTGTCTTCGGCCCTTGCCGGCAATGCGGTGCTTCTCGGCGTCCTGCTCATGCTGCTCGGCGATTTCATGTTCTCGCTGAACGATGCCATGGGCAAATGGCTGGTTGCGAGTTTTTCCGTCGGCCAGGTTCTGGTCATCCGCTCGCTCGGCGCCTTCTTCGTCCTCGGCCCGATGATCGCCCGCCAGCCGATTTCAGCACTCTACAAGGTCGAGCGGCCGGCGCTGCAGATCATGCGCGTCCTTTTCGCCACCGGAGACCTCGCCCTTTTCTACGCAGCCGTCATCTACCTGCCGCTCGCCGACGTGATGACCTTTTATATGGCCGGTCCGATATACGTTGCTGCACTTTCTCATTTTCTGCTGGGAGAGCGGATCGGATGGCGGCGCTGGCTTGCGGTCCTGATCGGTTTTGCCGGCGTGGTGATCGCGCTGCGGCCTTCGTCCGAAATGCTGGCATGGCCATCCATCTTCGGGTTGATCGGTAGCTTCTCGTTCGCCCTGACGCTGGTGCTGAACCGCAGGCTGCGTGCCACCTCCGATGCTACACTGGTGACCTGGCAAACGCTGGCGGGCCTCATCGCCGGGATTTTTCTCAGCGTCGGCAACTGGAGCCCGTTCAACCTGGCCGAACTGCTGGCGCTGCTCCTGCTGGGCATCGTGGCCTGCATCGCGCACCTGCTCATCACCCGCTCGCTGAAGCTTGCCCCGGCGTCCGTCCTTGCGCCGCTGCAATATACGCTCCTGCTATGGGCGGTCATTCTCGGCTGGGTCTTCTTCGGCGACCTGCCGGACACCCAGACCTGGATAGGTGCCGGCATCATCGTTTTTGCGGGCCTGTTCATCTTTCACCGCGGCAACGTCAAACAGGACACCGAAGCGGTCGTTCCGACGGATTCTAGCCATGGCTAGGTTTTACAGATAACCGCATCTCGACATCATCGAACACCGGCCCGGCGCGCCAGCACGGCTTCCACGGCCGACAAACCGTCATAAATCAGGACGGCCAAAGCTCCGACGATCAGGCCCCCCTGCAATATGAACGCCAGGTTATTGGACTGCAGTCCGGCGATGATGACCTCGCCGAGTGTTTTTGCCGCGACCGTCGAGCCGATCGTCGCGGTCGACAGGCTGATGACGACCGAGAGGCGGATGCCGCCGACAATCACCGGCAAGGACAGCGGCAATTCGATCTGCAGCAGCCGCTGGAAACCCGTCATGCCGGAGCCGCGTGCCGCCTCCATTACCGACCGGGGCAGATTGGTGAGCGCCGTAAGCGTGTTCTCGAAAATCGGCAGGAGACCATACAGAAAAAGTGCGATCAGGGTCGGCTTTTCCCCGAAACCCACCGCCGGCACGGCCAGCGCCAGCACCGCAACCGGCGGAAACGTCTGACCGATATTCACGAGGCTTCGGGACAAAGGCAGAAACTCGCTTCCGAAAGGCCGGGTAACAAGGATCGCCAAAAGCACGGCGATGATCGTGGCAATCAGCGTGGCGAAAAATACGATCTCCAGGTGCAAGAGCGTCAGGTTGAGCAGGCTGCCCTGGTTGTAAATGGCCGGCGCATTCGGCTGCACCAGAGACTTGAACAATGGCTCGAAGCTTTCCGGGAAGAGCAGAAAGGCGATCAGCAGGAGAAGCAGCATTGCCCGCAATGCGGTCGGCAGCCAAGCCTTCATAGCGGCCTCGCTGCCCGCTTGAGAAGCGCGTCCAGGGTCACCCGTCCCATCGGCATGCCGGTGACAGAAACCACCGGCAACGCCGTTCTTCCGCTCCAGAGAAGGTCGGCCAGCGCCTCCTGCTGTGTCCTGTCTTCCCGAATTGGCTCGCCAGCCGCCTCACCCGGCTCTACGGCCATTCCGGCCCTTGATATCGAAAGCAGACGGAATGGCCGCTCCGTCTCGCCGATCAGGGTTTCCACGAAAGATGTCGCCGGTGTCTGCACAAGCTCGGCCGGCGGTCCGTATTGAACGACCTTTCCCTGATCCATCACGGCGATCTTGTCGGCGAGGTGGAAGGCCTCGTTCATGTCATGGGTCACGAGCACGATAGTCGTGCCAAAATGCTTCTGGATCGCCAGCAGATCCTCCTGCGCCTTGGCGCGGATGATCGGATCGAGGGCGCCGAATGGTTCGTCCATCAGGAGCACATTGGGTTCTGCCGCCAAGGCCCGCGCCACTCCCACCCGCTGCTGTTGGCCGCCGGAAAGTTCATGCGGGTAACGCGGCCCATAGATTTCCGGTTCAAGCTGAAAGAGGGTGAGCAGTTCCGCGACCTTCAGATCGATCCGCCGCCTTTCCCAACCCAGCAGAATTGGCACAGTCGCAATGTTCTGCGCTACGGTGCGATGGGGAAACAGCCCATGCCCCTGGATGGCGTAGCCGATCCGCCTGCGAAGTTCGTAACCGGCGATGGACCGGTTGTCTTCGCCATCCAGCCTGATCGCTCCCGAACTCGGCTCCACCAGCCGATTGATCATGCGCAGCAGCGTCGTTTTTCCCGAACCGGACGTACCGACGACGACCGTGATCGTGCGCGGTTCGATCACCATGGAAACGTCGTCGACAACGGCAACGCCGTCATATTGTTTGGTGATGGCGTCGATTTCGATCATGCCGACCTCGCTCCGTTTACGGCCCGCGAATTGAGCTCGATAAGTGCATCCAGTATTACGGCGGCTGCAAAGGAGAGCGCCACGGTCGGCACGGCACCGAGCAACACGAGATCCATCGCCGTCTGACCGATGCCCTGAAAGACGAAAACGCCAAAACCCCCGCCGCCGATCAAGGCCGCGATCGTTGCAAGACCGATATTCTGGACGAGCACGATGCGGATCCCGGTGAGAATCACCGGCAGCGCAAGCGGAAACTCGATCTTGAAGAGCCGTTGCCGGTTCGTCATCCCAATCCCGCGCGCCGCATCGACCGCGTCTTTCGGAACGCCTGAAAGTCCGATGACCGTGTTGGCGACAACCGGTAACAACGAATAGAGGAAGAGCGCAACGAATGCGGGCGCTGCCCCGATGCCCCGGATGCCGAGCGCCGCAGCACCCGGAACCGTCGCGGCGACCCATCCAAGCGGCGCGATGAGAATGCCGAAAAGCGCAATGGATGGGATTGTCTGTATGATATTCAACGCGTTCAGAACGCTTGACCGCAGCGGCTCGACCCGGTGACAGAGGATGCCCAGCGGCAGGCCGACCGCCACAGCCGCCAAAAGCGACCCGAGCGCCAGAGTCACATGTTTGCCTGCTTCGACCCAAAAGACATCGGCCCTGCCTGCGTATTCCTTCATGATCGAAAGCCCGTCCCAGCTTCCCGAAAACAGGAGACCTCCGACACCGGCACCTGCCAATATCAGAAACAGCACCCGCATCCATGGCGGCGGCTTCAGCCGCGTGATCGCATCGGCGGCCAGCAGCGCGAAGGCGAAAAGAAGGATCCAGAAACCTGAGGCGGGAGACACGCGAGCGTAGGTGTTGCCCGCTGGTGTGAGGAAGTGCCCTGTCAAACCCATGGCAAGCGCAAGCGCTAGAAGCATTGCGGCCGCCGCGACCAGTTTGACCCAGGCGGATGTCCGCAGCAGTGCCACGACCGCGGCGGCAAACAACAGCACCAACAGAACCCAGGCCGCCCAGGCCGGAAGCGCATCCAGGATCGGTTTCGCCTGCCCCTGCACGATGCGGTTCGGCTTCGACACGGCGAAGGAAGCCCCAAGCGTCCCATAAGCCGCAAGAAGAGCAATGACGATGCCGAGTTTGTCGAGCTGAATTCTCAAACCGCCCCCGCCCCTGATCCGATGAAAAAGCCGGACACTCGGGAAGCGTCCGGCTTATGTCCCATGAAAACCTGTGGACGAAACTATTTCAAGAAGCCGTTCTTCTTCAGGAAATCCTCGGCGACCGCCTTGGCCGGCTCGCCGCCCACCTGCACGCGACCATTGAGATCCTGCAGCGTGACGAGATCGAGCTTCTCGAAAACCGGCTTCAGCAGCGCTTCGATGTTCGGGTTTTTCTTCAACACCTCCTCGCGGATGATAGGTGCTGGCTGATAGACGGGCTGCACGCCCTTGTCGTCTTCGAGAACCACAAGTCCGGAGGGCGCAATACCGCCATCGGTTCCGTAGACCATTGCCGCGTTTGCGCCGCTCGTCTGATTGGCCGCCGCCGCAATCGTAGCGGCCGTGTCGCCACCGGATAGGGTAATGAGCTGGTCGGACTTCAGCTTGAAGCCGTAAGTCGTCTGGAACGAGGGCAGCGCCGCAGCCGAGTTCACGAATTCGGAAGAGGCCGCCAATACGATCTTGCCGCCACCGGCAACGTACTTGCCGAAATCGCTGAGCGTCTTCAGCTTGTTTGCGTCGGCCACGTCCTTGCGGACTGCAATGGCCCATGTGTTGTTTGCCGGCGACGGTGCAAGCCAGACGATCTTGTTGGCGTCGTAATCGAGCTTCTTGACCGTTTCATAAGCTTTTTTCGGGTCCTTCCAGGCAGGATCCTCGGCCTTTTCGAAGAAGAAGGCACCATTGCCGGTATATTCCGGATAGATGTCGATCTCGCCGGCGGCGATCGCCTTGCGGACGACCGGGGTCGCACCTAGCTGAATGCGATCGGTGGCCTCGATTTTGTTGGTTTTCAACACGGCGAGGATAATATTGCCGAGCACTCCGCCTTCGGTGTCGATCTTCGAGGAAACCACGACCTGGGAATGCGCCATAGTAGCCGAAACGCCCAGCGCGAACGCGATACCCAGCAACTGCTTTTTCAGGGACATGACTGAATTTCCTCCGAACAGCGGGGCATCCCCGCGAAAGTTAGAGCCGAAACAAGTGAGAGCTTCCCCTATGTAGGGTGAGCTTTGCACTCTACGAGTTCCGAATCCAGCCGGATCGCTAATTTTTCCGTCCTTCGCCGAAAAGCATAACGACAAAGGGCGCAGCACCATATCCAAGACGTGCAAAAACCCCGCCATTCCTGACGGGGCTCGACGAAGACCAACAGAGACTTATTGGTGAATGGTATAGGAGCCCATCGCGCAGAGGTCCTGAGTATCCTCAAGATCTTCGAAGCCGGAGTCTTCGGTGAACTCGAAGCGCATGTCATACTTGCAGACATCGCGGCCGTCGCCGATGGTCACTTTTATGCTCTCGCCTGGTCCGAGCACGTCCTCACCGAACACATCCTCTTCCCAATCTCCGACGCCAACCGGCGACGTATAGAAGCGCTCCAGTGTACCCTTCGTCTTGTTCGTCAGCGTGAAAATCAGATCCTCGGCGCTGGATGCACCAGCCGAAACGAAAATGGCCACGAAAGCTCCCGCGGCGGCGTAGATAAACTTAGTCAAATGAATATCCCCTCTACCCAGAATCGGGCAGAAATACTTCTATCATAGGTATTAAAACCCGCAATATCACTTGATATTAACTATTAATGTTAAACCCCCAAGTTCCTCCGTTGTTGAAGCTCCTGATTTTCTGCGGTTTGGCATTGCAGCTATGAATCTTGAGGACCGAGCCAAGCGGAGGCGCGGGTGAGAAGAAAGAAATACCCGCCACCATTGCCCTGTATTTCCATCACCCCCATCAGTCGATCGTCGTCGATCCCGCGAAGATGATCAACAATCGGCTGTCGATCATAAACCATTGCCGCACTTGTCTTGCCTCTGTAATGCAGAGACTTCAAAGACGCGACAGGGCCTCGCGCCCGCAGTGCTCGTTGCAGGTGGGTAAACCCGTTACGGGCCATCCGTGTGCGGCCGAAATGCGCAGCGAGTTGAAGAACGAGCCTCATAGGAAGCGCTCCGGGGTCGAGCGGCGCCAGTCTTCGATGACCACTCGCAAACAGCAACGGGTCGGCACGCAAGTCGGCGTTGAAACGCTTTCCATACCAGCCCAGATTGTCCAGAACTCCATCCAGCCGGTGCCCCGTCGGAAGCGATTGTCCGCGCCATAACCCGACAAGCGCCTCCGGCGACACGGGGTCGAGCTGGTCGAAAAAGGCAAAAGCGGCTTCTGACGACGCCTGAGGAAGTGCCAGGTCCCGATGCATGATCGGCGGTGGGATCAACCCGCGCCTCCGACCGCAGTAAGAACTTTCCCTGTTCCGCCGCATTCCGGGCACTGCCCTGCTGCTATCCTACCGGTGCCGGAGCATCGCCGACAGATGTTTTCCGCTGCGTTGGGCGTGCCTTCAGGCACAGCATCCGGGTTCGCCGGTGTGTTCGCTTTCGGGCGCTTGTTCTCCATCGAAATCTCTCCATCCCTGATCGCGGCCTATGCCGCCATGCGCTTCCAACCCTTCAGGCGGAGCGATGTTCCTGATGGAGGCGGAGAGGAAGGACTATAGCGGAGGATCGCCGCCAGCTAAGCGGCATAGAAAAGGCCCGTCTCTGCGTTAGAGGCGGGCCGGATTTCGCGGCGGTTAGAAGTCCATTCCACCAGCCGGCATTGCTGGCGCAGCGGCTTCCTTTTTGGGCTTTTCGGCGATCATGGCTTCGGTCGTCACCAGAAGACCGGCAACGGACGCGGCATCCTGGAGGGCGGCTCGAACGACCTTGGCGGGATCGATCACGCCCATGGAATAGAGATCGCCGAATTCGTTCGTCTGCGCGTTCCAGCCGTAGGAGAATTCGGAGTTCTCCCGCAGCTTGCCGACGATGATCGACCCTTCGGCGCCGGCATTTTCGGCGATCTGGCGGACCGGAGCCTCGATCGCACGACGGACGATATCGACCCCGACGCGCTGATCTGCGTTGGAGGTCTGAACATTGTCCAAGGTCTTGATAGCGCGCAGCAGTGCGACGCCACCGCCCGGAAGGATACCTTCCTCGACGGCCGCCCGGGTGGCATGCAGAGCGTCGTCAACGCGGTCCTTCTTTTCCTTCACTTCGACTTCGGTCGAACCGCCGACGCGGATAACCGCAACGCCGCCGGCGAGCTTGGCGAGGCGCTCCTGGAGCTTCTCGCGGTCGTAATCCGAAGTGGTTTCCTCGATCTGCGCGCGGATCTGGGCCGTCCGGCCGTCGATTTCAGCCTTGGAGCCGGCACCATCGATGATAGTCGTGTTCTCCTTTTCGATCGAGACCTTCTTGGAGCGGCCGAGCATGTTGAGGGTAACATTCTCGAGCTTGATGCCGAGGTCTTCAGAGATGACAGTGCCGCCCGTGAGGATGGCGATGTCTTCGAGCATGGCCTTGCGACGGTCGCCGAAGCCCGGGGCCTTGACGGCCGCGACCTTGAGGCCACCGCGCAGCTTGTTGACAACGAGCGTTGCCAGCGCCTCACCTTCCACGTCTTCGGCAATAATGAGAAGCGGCTTGCCGGACTGCACGACGGCTTCGAGAACCGGCAGCATCGACTGCAGGTTGGAGAGCTTCTTTTCGTGGATCAGAATATAGGGGTCTTCGAGTTCGACCCGCATCTTGTCCTGGTTGGTCACGAAATAGGGCGAGAGATAACCTCGGTCGAACTGCATGCCTTCGACCACTTCGAGTTCGGTCTCGGCGGTCTTGGCTTCTTCAACCGTGATCACGCCCTCATTGCCGACTTTATCCATCGCTTCTGCGAGATAGCGGCCGATTTCGGTGTCGCCGTTGGCGGAAATAGTGCCGACCTGGGCGATTTCCGAATTGTTGGAGATTTTGCGGGCGTTGGCCTTCAATTCTTTCACGACAGCGTCGACAGCAAGGTCGATGCCGCGCTTCAGATCCATCGGGTTCATGCCGGACGCAACCGCCTTGGCACCTTCTTTGACGATGGCCTGGGCGAGAACCGTTGCGGTCGTGGTGCCGTCGCCGGCAAGGTCGTTGGTCTTCGATGCCACCTCGCGCAGCATCTGCGCACCCATATTCTCGAACTTGTCCTCCAGTTCAATTTCCTTGGCGACGGAGACGCCGTCCTTGGTAATGCGCGGCGCACCGAAGGACTTGTCGATGACGACATTGCGCCCTTTCGGGCCGAGCGTCACCTTGACCGCATTGGCGAGAACATCGACGCCGCGCAACATCCGCTCACGGGCATCGGTATGGAATTTGACTTCTTTTGCAGCCATTTTTTCACTCCTCAATTAGGCAGCTACATTGACTGATGGACAAAGCGCTTCAGGCAGCCTGTCTCTGCTCGGCCTGGGCTTCGATGATGCCCATGACATCGCTTTCCTTCATGATCAGAAGGTCCTCGCCGTTGATCTTGATCTCGGTGCCGGACCATTTGCCGAACAGGATGCGGTCACCCACCTTTACGTCGAGTGGCTGAAGCTGCCCCTGGTCGTTGCGCGCGCCGGGACCAACGGCGATCACTTCGCCTTCCTGCGGCTTTTCCTTAGCGGTGTCGGGAATGATAATGCCGCCTTTGGTCTTTTCTTCAGACTCCACGCGGCGAACGAGAATGCGATCATGAAGCGGTCGGAACGCCATGTTTTCCTCCTGGACAAACAATGATGATCAAGCTCCCCACCGGACCGGATGACCGGTCTGGACGAGCGCCGATCCTCTTCTTCGAGCAATCGGCGAAATCGATTTGGTTAGCGCAAATTGCAGTTTCAAGGGCCGTCTGCGAAAAAATTAGCACTCTCGATCACTGGCTGCTAAAGGTCTAAAAAGGAACAACAATTCGCCCACTCGCGTTGCAATGATCAGCCGCTTCCCGCGAGGCGGCTCGTCAAATATTGCAATGGAGCAAAGCATGCGTTTTTCGTCTGATTTGGAATATCAGCTCAAGGGTTACGGCCTGACGACTGCTCATATCCTCTATCGCATCCCGGATTTCGAATCCGTGCTGCAGACCTATGTCTGGCAGGACTACGACATCGCCCCCGATTTCCCGGAAATGCACCGGTTTCTGGATTTCTGGCAGGACAATCTCGACGGTCCGCTGCATTCCATCCGCTTTACCCACAAACGCCTGATCGGACCGCACGAATGGAAACAGATCGACGGAGAGTTCACCATCAACTGACGTCTGCCTAACGATCCGGAAGATAGTCTTTTCCGAACAGCTTCAGGAGCTATTCCTCCCAGTCCTCGTCTTCCGCCGAGAGAAGATCGACGAGTTCAGCAACCCTTCCCTTCGGAAGACGACGACCCTCGCCAATCAGCGCTTCGTCGCTGTTGACCCAGGCCCATGCTTCGGCGAGCTCCCCAGCCTCGGCGCCGGTTGCAACAATCTCGGCAATCAGCGCCCGGTCAACGGGCCCAAGTACGGCGATGACGTCTTGTGAAGTCATTGTCATATCTTCCTCCGTTCCTGTGTCATCATCCCAGTCTGGATGAGACTCGATATAGGAGGTCGGATGAGGAAGTCGAACCCGGCCCTTATGGACGAGAAGCTCGGCAACCGGGCCTGACTGCTGGGGCAATGCCAAAGCCGGCGAGCTGCGCCATGCCGAACGGCTATTGCTGCCAGAACAGAACGCCCGCTATCGCCACGGAGAACACGACGGCGGCGAATGAGCTATAGCCCTGGAGGACGCCCATCCGCTTCAAGGCGATGGCGAATATGATGATGATGGGAGCGGCGAGCAGAAGGCCGAGCTGTGCGTCAGACATGACAGATCCTTGGTTTTGACCCCATTCTAGGCGGTCGATCTGCCGTTTCTTTGCGAAATGACAAAGAACGGCGGCGGAATTGCCTTCATTTTCCGGCCTGCAGAACATCGGAGACATGCGAATGGCGGCAATTCCGACGACCGAGGAGTCGGATGAAGGTGGCGACCTTCTTCTTTGGGTACTGGTCTGGGGCGAACTGGCGGCTTTCGGCTTCCTGCTGCTTGGCTATCTGGTGATGTCGATATTGCATCCGGAAAGCTTTGGGCTCACCAAGCTGCATCTCGCTCCCCGCCTCGCGGGGTTCAATACGATCGTGCTTTTGGCAAGCAGCTGGCAGGCCGCTTTGGCAGTCCGATATCAGGACAAACCCCAGCTGCAGCGTTTATTCCTGCTTTTGGCCGCGGCTCTGGGTATCCTCTTCGTGGCGCTGAAGGGCGTAGAGTACAGCTTCGAATGGGGCGCTGCGAGCGATCCGAATCTGCAGACATTCTTCGAACTCTATTTCCTCATCACCGGCTTTCACCTCGCCCATGTGGCCTTCGTGGCGCTCCTTTTCGTGTTCGCGTCGATCCGGCTGGAACGTTCGACGATCGTCATCCTGACCACCATATGGCATGTCATCGATATCGTCTGGCTGGTGATGTTCCCCATGATCTACCTGACCTAGGAGCACCGCAATGAACAGCTCGAAACTCTTCAGCAGCGCCAACTGGATCATCATGCTGGGTGTCGTCGCTGCGTTGATTGCAGCGCAATGGAAACATCAGGCGATTCCGATCGTGGCGCTTACAATCATCCTTGTTTTCACCATCGCCAAGGTCCGCCTCATCGTGCTCGATTTCATGAGCCTTCGCGGCACCCGGCCCAATCTTGCCCGGGCGCTGGTGATCTGGCCGACCTTCTTTGCCGCCGCGGGGCTCCAAAAGCTCTTGCTCCTGCCGTCTGGCATTGACGGCCGACGCACAAAGGGCGCTGCTGCCCCTTCCCCTCCACGACCGGGATATCAATCCGTCCCTACCAATTAGCCACCGTTACAGCCCTGGTCGGCGCGGAGTGGTCCGATTGCCGTCGCCAATGCGTCGCGCCAGCCGGTTCGGACGCACCGTTACCCTGCTCCAATTTTCCGACAATTCTGCCGCAGACCCCTTGGTCCCGCCCGCATGGCCTGTTTCCATACCCGATCCGGCGGGACTGTCTTTTGTTTGGTAAAACGCAAAGAACCCTTCCCGGAATCCCCGCATAGAAGCTGCACGGGGTCCACGTCCGCACTTGGCGACGCAGCCCCTGCATTTGCCGAAAGGCTTCCGTACATAGGGGACATGAGGATGTCAGAACGCCTCACAAAGACCGGGGCACGCAACGTCTTTTATGGCGGCTCCGCGTTCTTCTTCGCAATCTTCCTGGGCCTTACCGCCCACAGCCACTACTACATGCGCACCACTTCCACCGACGAGACCACGCTGACCGATGGGGTCGCGCGCGGCAAACACGTCTGGGAGAGGAACTCCTGTATCAACTGCCACACGCTGCTCGGCGAAGGCGCTTATTTCGCGCCGGAAGTCGGCAACGTCTGGAAGCGCTGGGGCGGAGATACCGACCCGGAAACCGCCCGCTCCACGCTGAAGGCCTGGATGGCCGCCCAGCCGACGGGAATCGAAGGCAGACGACAGATGCCGCAATTCAATCTGACCGAACAGGAACTCGACGATCTGGCGGACTTCCTCGAATGGACCAGCAAGATCAAGACCCAGAACTGGCCGCCGAATGACGCCGGTTGATCTCAGGGGAAGGAAATCATCATGAAATATCAAACCCAGAAGGTCGCGATGCTGTATTTCTACGGCGCGCTCGGCCTCTTCGTCGCCCAGGTTCTGTTCGGCGTACTTGCAGGCACCATCTACGTCCTGCCGAATACGCTCTCCGAACTTCTTCCGTTCAACGTCGTACGCATGGTGCACACCAATGCGCTGATCGTCTGGCTGCTCATCGGCTTCATGGGCGCCACCTTCTATCTCCTGCCGGAAGAGGCCGAGACGGAGCTCTATAGCCCGAAACTCGCCATCGCCCAGTTCTGGATCTTCTTGGGCGCGGCGGCAGTCGCCGTCGTTGGATACCTCTTCAAGATCCACGAGGGCCGCGAATTCCTGGAGCAGCCCTTCATCATCAAGGTCGGCATCGTCGTCGTCTGCCTGATGTTCCTGTTCAATATCACCATGACGGTATTGAAGGGGCGCAAGACCGTCGTCACGAACATCCTGATCTTCGGCCTGTGGGGCGTTGCGATCTTCTTCCTGTTCGCCTTCTACAACCCCGCCAACCTGGCACTCGACAAGATGTACTGGTGGTATGTCGTTCACCTGTGGGTGGAAGGCGTCTGGGAACTCATCATGGCGTCCGTACTTGCCTTCCTGATGATCAAGCTGAACGGCATCGACCGCGAAGTCGTCGAGAAGTGGCTCTATGTCATCGTCGGCCTTGCCCTATTCTCTGGCATTCTCGGCACCGGCCATCACTTCTACTGGATCGGCGCTCCGGGCTACTGGCAGTGGATCGGCTCGCTCTTCTCGACGCTGGAAGTCGCCCCCTTCTTCACCATGGTGATCTTCACCTTCGTGATGACCTGGAAGGCTGGCCGCAAGCATCCGAACCGCGCAGCCCTCCTGTGGTCGATCGGCTGCTCGGTGATGGCCTTCTTCGGAGCCGGCGTCTGGGGCTTCCTGCACACGCTCTCTTCCGTCAACTACTACACGCACGGAACACAGGTCACCGCGGCCCATGGCCACCTCGCCTTCTTCGGCGCCTATGTGATGCTGAACCTCGCTGTCATGGCCTATGCCATACCGGAAATCCGTGGCCGCGCCCCGTATAACCAGATGCTTTCGATGGTCAGCTTCTGGATGATGTGCACGGCGATGTCGGTCATGACCTTCGCACTGACCTTCGCGGGTGTCCTCCAAGTTCATCTGCAGCGCGTTCTGGGTGAAGGCTACATGGACGTGCAGGACCAGCTGGCGATGTTCTACTGGATCCGCCTGGGTTCGGGTGTCTTCGTGCTCCTCTCCGCGCTGATGTTCCTGTGGGCGCTCTTCGTTCCTGGTCGGGAACGCCAGCCTGCCGGTCGTGCAGCCATCCAGCCTGCCGAATGATGCGATGCGGCTCCATCCTCGTGGTGGAGCCGCTCATCCCCCTAAAAGATCAAGGACACTCCGATGAACGCGATCCCCCAGATCAAGACCGCAAGTGCCGAAGCGGCGCCTCTTTATGTCCCAGCCGGCAACGAATGCGAACTGTTCGAAACTGCCTGGAAGCGGCAGCTCCCGTTGCTTCTGAAAGGTCCGACCGGCTGTGGCAAGACCCGCTTCGTCAGCCACATGGCAAAGCGTCTTGGCCTGCCGCTTGCGACCGTCTCCTGCCATGACGACCTGGCGGCTGCCGATTTGACCGGCCGGTTCCTCCTCAAGGGTGGCGATACCGTCTGGGTCGACGGTCCTCTGACACGCGCGGTCCGCGAAGGCGGCATCTGCTATCTCGACGAGATCGTCGAAGCCCGCAAGGACGTTGCCGTCGTCATCCATCCGCTGACGGACGACCGGCGCATTCTGCCGCTCGAAAGGACCGCCGAAGTGCTGGAAGCCCCGGCCGAATTCATGCTGGTCGTCTCCTACAACCCCGGCTACCAGAACATCCTCAAGACTTTGAAGCCGTCGACAAAACAGCGTTTCGTCGCGATCGAATTCGACTTCCTGCCGAAGGAACAGGAGATTGCCATCGTTGCCGCCGAAAGCGGCCTCGAAGAGCGTCGCGTCGCTCCGCTGGTGGCACTCGCCCACCGTCTGCGCGCCCTCAAGGGGCACGACCTCGAGGAAGGCGTTTCTACCCGTCTGCTGATCTATTGCGCCTCTCTGATCGAAAGCGGTCTGCCGCCGCGTGACGCGATCCGGGCCGCCTTGATCGAACCGCTAACCGACGATGCGGATGTCCGCGCCGCGCTATTCGAACTGGCGAAAGCCGTCGTCGCTTAAAGGATATCGGCCATGTTGGACTTCCTCGAGCTGGAAGAAACTGTCGGCAAGGCCTGGCATCGGCTGGTCGGCCGGACACGGAGCATGCCGCGCTATCCCGAGCACGCGGTTCCTCTGGACGAGGTCAAGACGGTCCTCGCCTCCTGCTTTCGCGGCTTTGGCGGCGATCACGCCGTCCAGCTCGTCGCAGCCCATCAGCGCACCTCCAAGCATCGCCTCAAGCTTCGCCAGCTGGTTGGCCTCGGGGAAGAACGGATCGCCCGCTCCGGCAGGGATTTCGCGCGAGCGATGCTGCCGGAGGCGATCGATTTCTTTCCGGACAGCGGCCTGAACCGGGACCTGTTCATCTGGCTCACCGCCTCAATTGCCATGCTGCCCGATACCCTTCCCACCTCCGGCGATCCTCTCGTCAAGGATCTGGAGAGGTTGCATCTTTCGGCTGCCAATGTGGACAGAACGCTGGTCGCCTTCCCCGGTCTCCGGCCTGTTTATCGAAAGCTATGCGAAGCAACGCTTGCGGAGCGTCGGCGCGGATCGCTTCCCGCTGTCGAACAACTTCTGGAAAGCAGGATCATCCGCATGCTCCGCACTGGTGCAGGCTTGCCGGACGATACGCCGAAGGCGATTTTCCCGCACCATGCGCCGCCCGGCTATCAGCCGATGATGGACGTTCCCCTCTGGCCGGAATTCTTTCCGCAGCAGGAAAGCGGATCGTCCGCACCGGATTCCGACCTGGCTCTCGATGACCCGCAAGGTGGCGGCGGGAAAAAACGCTTTGCCGCCGAACGCGAACGTGACGACGATAAAAGGTCCGAGAGAAGCCCGTTCATACTGAATCGCTTCGAAAAAATCCTTTCGATAGCGGAAATGGTCAATGTCGACCGTCCGACCGACGACTCGCCGGAGGAAAACGGCAAAGCCGCCGAAGATCTTGACGAAATGATCCTCGGCCGGCGCCGCGAACGCCCCTCCTCGCGCTTCCGCTTCGATCTGGACCTCCCTCCGGAAATGGTCGATCTGGCGGAGATTGCGTCGGACCTGAGCTATCCCGAATGGGATTATCGCAAGGGTACCTACCTCAAGAACCACTGCCGTGTACTTGCCGTTCCCGCCTCCGCTATGGGCGAGCATGCCGAGATCAGCCAGGACACCAAGGCGCTGATCAGGAAGGTACGCAAACAGTTCGAGCTGCTACGGCCGCGTCACGAGCTCCTCAAGGCGCAGCTCGACGGTGTCGAGCTCGATCTCGACGCCGTCGTCCGCTGCCGGACCGATCTTGTGGCCGGCGGCCAGGGAACGGACCGGATCCATCTCACCACGCAGCCCCGGACGCCGGATCTGGCCGTCAGCATCCTGGTGGACGTCTCGCTCTCCACAGATGCATGGATCGACAACAGGCGGGTGCTCGACGTCGAGAAGGAGGCGCTGATGGTGCTTTCCCAGGGGTTGTCGGCCTGCGGCACGGATCACTCCATAGTGACATTCACGTCGCGGCGGCGCTCGTGGGTCAAAATGGAAACGGTGAAAGGATTCGACGAGCGGACATCGCCTCTCGTCGAAGACCGGATCGCCGCCCTCAAGCCCGGTTATTACACCCGTCTGGGCACCGCCGTTCGGCATGCCACTTCAGAACTAACGAAACGTCCCAATCGGACCCGCCTGCTGCTCGTGCTGACCGACGGCAAGCCGAACGACATCGACCACTACGAAGGCCGGTTTGCGCTCGAAGACAGCCGCAAGGCAGTTCAGGAAGCGCGCCGTCTGGGGGTCAATGTGTTTGCGGTAACGGTGGACAAGGAAGCGAAATCCTACCTCCCGACCATGTTCGGTCGAAATGGATACGCCATGGTGGGAGACATCGCCAGGCTCCCCGCCGCCCTGCCCGCCATCTATCGGGGTCTGACCGCATAACGAGGGCAGCCAGGAAGAGAAAATGCGGCAGTCCCCTGCCGCATTTTCCTTTCTATCTGTAGTACTTAAGCCGCCGGCGACAGCGTTGTGCTGCTCAGGCCGCTTTGCTGAAGGTGCGGCCTGTCTTGTTGAGATAGGCGTCGAACGCGGATGCCACGGCGCGGACGATGAACCGATGCTCGTCCGAGACCTTGATGGCGCCGCCTTCAACCGTGATGAGATTGTCCCGCTGAAGCGCATCAAGCCGCTCGTTGCCGGTCAGCAGAGCGGCGGAGTCAAATCCGTGAGCTGCTGCAAGTGCGGCGACATCGACGGAAAAGTCGCACATCACGCGCTCGATGATTTCGGCCCGCAGGCGGTCCTCCGCTGTCAGCCGATAGCCCTTCGAGGTAGGCAGCTCGCCGCCCGCTACCCGGGAAGCATAGACGCCTGGCGGCACCTCGTTCTGGACATAGCCCTGCGGCAGCTTGCCGATCGAAGATGCACCGAGGCCGATCAGCGCTTCGCAGGCGTCGGTGGTATACCCCTGGAAGTTCCTGTGAAGACGGCCTTCCCGCTGCGCGAGCGTCAGGTCGTCGGCCGGCAGGGCAAAGTGATCGAGGCCGATCCGCTCATATCCGGCACTGATCAAGGTCGCAGCGATCGCTTCCGCCTGCAGTGCGCGTTCGCGGACATCCGGAAGCGTTGCCTCGTCGATAAGTCTCTGGTGCTTCTTGAATGTCGGAATATGGGCATACCCGAAGACCGCGAGACGATCGGGACGCAGCTGGATGGCTGCCTCGACGGTTTCGACGCAGGATTGAACCGTCTGATATGGCAGGCCATAGATGAGGTCGAAGTTGATCGCCTGGATGCCGTTTGCGCGAAGCCGCTCCACCGCCGTCATCGTCGTTTCGACGCTCTGTATCCGGTTGATGGCCTTTTGCACCTTGGGATCGAAGCTCTGGACGCCGAGGCTTGCGCGGGTGACGCCCGAGGCGCCCAGTGCATCCGCCATTTCGCCGGTCAACGTCCGGGGATCGATCTCAACGGCGGTGTTAACGCCCGCGGCAAAACCGAGACGATCCCGGAGGGCCTCCATCAACTGCACGAACTCTTCCGGCTTGATGATGGTCGGCGTGCCGCCGCCAAAATGGATTTCACCCACATGAAAGCTGTCGCCCCTGACCGCGGCCAGCAGCTCGACCTCCCGGTGGAGCACCTCCAGATAGTCCAGGATCGGCCTGTCCCGCTCGGTGATCGTGGTGTGACAGCCGCAATACCAGCACATGGACCGACAGAAGGGGATGTGAAGATAAAGGGACGTGGCGCGCCCGTCCGGCAAGGCCTTCAGCCAATCGTGATAATCGGCAGGGTCGAAGTCGCTCGAAAAATTCGGCGCTGTCGGGTAGCTCGTGTAACGCGGCAATCGCGCATCGCCATATTTTTCGATGATGGCTTCGGACATATCGGATACCTCGTTCAATTCAGTCTTGAAAAGGCTTTAACCGCCAAGGCGCGTTTCATCTTTGTGCGAAATCAAGGACTGCCTTCCGTTTCGATGAAATGTTTGCTCAGCCACAAATTTCTCGGGCGACGCCGCTGCTAAGGCATGGAAAGTGGCCCGGGATCGCCAGGCCGCCTCGTCATTCTGAAAGGCAAGGACAAATATGCCGGATACGCAGATACCCTCCATCGATGTCAGAACTCTAGCGCCTGCCGAGCGTCATCCGAAGATCTTCGGCGTGCTCACCTCGCTCGCTCCGGGCGGCATCATGCATGTGACCAGCGATCACGATCCGCGGCCGCTGCATTATCAGATCGAGAGCCGTTACCCGGAACAGTTCGACTGGCAGTATCTCGAGCAGGGCCCGGCGGTCTGGCGCGTCGAGATCCAGCGCGCCGAGAGTTCCGGTTGCGACTGCTGCTGCGGTCACTGAAAGAGAAGGTCATGCCCGGTGCCACCTTATCCCGTTGGACAATGTCGTATTTCGCTGCCGCATTGTCCTGTCTGGTCGCCGGGCTGATCCTGACTGCCTCGGGCTTCGGTTATCCCTCGACCGCCATCGAGGCGCCGGAGTCCCTGGTGGTTATCCACCTTCTTGCCATCGGCTGGCTGGGCCTCCTGTTTGCCGGTTCGCTCCTCCAGTTCGTGCCGGTGCTCGTTTCGCGGCCACTGGAAATGCCGCACCTCAGCCTGCCGGTTCTGCTTCTGACGATCACCGGCCTTGGACTTTTGCTGGCAGGTTTCCTGGGGCTTGCCGGTATTCTGCCGCTCTGGAGTTGGGTGCTGCCGCTCGGAGGCGCCGTTCTGGCGCTTGCATTTGCAGGACTTCTCTGGATGGTGACAAGGACGCTCGCCACAGCCCGTCCCATGCCTCTGCCCGCCAAATTTGTCGCCCTTGGCTGCGCGGCGCTTGTTGGGGTGGCCGCCAGCGGACTGCTCCTGACCCTGCCCCTCTCCGGCCTCACGGCCAACCAGTATTTGGTCGGCCTTCTGCTCGAGGCGGCTCCGTCGCACGCTTATCTCGGGCTTGTCGGCTGGATGACGATTACGGCGATCGGCGTCAGTTATAGACTTCTCACCATGTTCCTGCTCTCACCGGAAAGACCTCGGATGACGAGCCGAGCAGTCGGATGGCTGATGGCCGTCGGGTTAGCGATGGTCGCCTTTGGCACCGTCCTGGCGGGCGCCGGAACAAGCCCGACTGCAACAATCTACGTCGCGACCGCCTTCGGAGGGATTGCCGTCCTGATTTATGGCCTAGATGTCCATCTCATCTTCCGGGAACGAAAACGCAAATCCGCGGAGATGAACGTGCTTGCGAGCCTGGCAGCAGTCGCGATGCTGATTGCCTGTTTCGCCTTGTTTGGAGCGTCGACCATGAGCGATCTTCCCATAGATCTGGCACGTCCGGCCGCCTATCTATTCGTGTTCGGCTGGCTGACGGGCCTCGGGCTGGGACAGCTCTACAAGATCGTTGCCTTCATGACCTGGCTCGAATGCTACGGACCAGTTCTCGGTCGGGCCGCTGTGCCGCGGGTCCAGGAACTGGTCAACGAACGGCGCTCATCCACATGGTTCCTGCTCTACTTCGGCGCCACCGTCGCGGCCACAGTTGCGCTGATCGCCGATACACCGGCCATGTTCAGATGGTTGGCTCTAGCCCAGTTGGCGGCCGTCTGCGCGCTGGCCTTCGAATTTGCCCAGGCTCGTCGCCTTGCCATTGTCCCACAGGCGGTCAGGCTGCCCAAAGGCGCCATACACCCGCGACTGTTCCTACCCAGCTTCAAGGGAAGTTCACAATGACCACGGAATTCAAAGAACTTGACGTCAGACCGATCCTGCGGGACGGCGGCGAACCATTCGAAGAGATCATGAAAGCGGTTGCCACGCTGCAGGAAGGCCAGGGACTTAGACTCCTGGCACCCTTCCGGCCGCAACCGCTCTTTAGGGTGATGGATTCCAAAGGCTTCGACCACGAGGTGTTCGAGCTGGAGGGCGGCCACTTCGAGGTGCGCTTCACCCCCAGAATGGAAGAGACGGTGGCCGTCTCCGACAACGCGATTTCGCCGGCACTTTGGCCCGAGCCTTCGGTGCAGCTGGATCTCTCCGACCTGCCGCCCCCCGAACCGATGCAGCAGATCCTTGCAGAGGCGGAAGGGCTTGAACCCGGCAAGGTAATATTCGCCGTACTTTCCCGCGAGCCGCTCTTCCTCTTTCCCGAGCTTACCCGCCGGGGCCATCAGTGGGTCGGCAACTACGATCAGGCCGGCACCGCCTACCGGATCATGATCCGCGTCGGCTCGGGGGGCAGCAATGCTTGATCCGCTTGAGCAGCAGGACATCACGGAGAAAGCAAGGCAACAGCTGTCCACGATCATCGACCCCGAGATCGGCCGCAGCATCGTGGAAATGGGGCTGATCTATCTTGTCGAAATCGATTTCGAAGGAAACGTCAGCATCATCATGACCACGACGACGAAGGGCTGCCCCGCGGCTGGTTTCCTCACCGAGGCAGTGAAAGCCTGTCTGGCTTGCGTGCCTGGCGTCCGCAATGTCGATGTCACCCTCACCTATGAACCCATGTGGCGCCCGGAGATGATGGAAGCATGAGCATCGCGCGCGCGACCCGGGAAGTGCGCCCGGCTCCGTTGCAGGCAGAGCCGGTATCCCATGTGGATCGTCATTGGCGCGAGCGCAATATGCGGGCAGCGGCCGCAGAGGTTCTATCGATCGGAGCAGCCGGCGAAGTCGCGGCTTTTCTTCTGTCGGAAGTCGAGCGATTGGGCGAGCCGGTCACCTGGGAATAGACCCGAGCCGCAGATTGCGCCCCAAAAGGGATCGCCTGACGGATGGCGGAAGCATGCAATGAATTTGAGTGGGAATTCGTTAAAGAAAAATGCCCGGACCGATCAGCCGTGTCATGCTCTGAAAGCATGACACGGCTGATCGGTCCGGGCATCTTGGAAAAATCGGCGGCAGCCGGGAGAGGGTAAGCGGCGGCCGCCGATAGGAACGGTCGGCTTAGACGCCGGCAGCAGCGATGTCCGCGTCGAGGCGTTCACGAGCCTTCTTCGGCAGCTTCGCTGCCTTGATCGCATCAAGATTCTTCGGAGCGTCGCCGACGACGATGAGACCGATCATCCCCATGCCCACATGCGGCGCGCATTTCACGGCATAAGCGCCTTCAACGTCGAAGGTGATCTTCACGCTTTCATTCATCTTGCCCTTGAAGGCAGTGGCGCCATCCGGAATGAGCCCATCGATGGTTTCGGCATTGTGGGACTTGTCCGTCGGAACGAAGGTCACGGTGTCACCCTTGGCGATCTTGAGCGAGCTCGGCTCGAACACCATCGCGCCGTCCTTGCCCTTGTTGAGCATCTGGACTTCGAAGTCCGCTGCCGCGGCAACGGTTCCGAAAGCTGCGGCAAGAACGGCGGCGCCAATAAGGGATGCGAAAGTCTTTTTCATCGTCTACTCCTGTTCAAGAGACCTCGTGCCTCTGTTGATAGGCACCTTATCTCAGGGGCAGACTCGTTCTTTGACAAATCGCAAACATGTGATGATTTGCGGCTGACTATCCTTTTACGGTCTCGGCCAGCGCTGAAAGCCCATCGATATCCTTGACCGTCAGCTTCTGGCGGCCACCCTCCACAAGCCCCTTGGCCTCCCATGCGCTCATGATCCTGGAGACCGTGTGAAGTGTCGTGCCGGTCATTTCGGCGATGTCCTGGCGGGAAATCGGAAAGTCGATGCGTACGGCAGCTCCTTCCTTCCTGCCGGCATGCTTGGCTAGCCGCAGCACCGCATGCGCAACACGCCGCTCGACTTCCTGTGTGGACATTTCCCGGATGCGGGCGTGAGCCTCCTCCAGGCGCTGCCCGATCGTCTGCATGGCTGTCACAGCCAAGCGAGGATTCTTGTCTACGAACTGAGGCCAGAGTTCTGTCGGCCATGACAGCGCTATGCTTTCGGCGACCGCCGTTGCCGTGCCGGGGTAGTCGCTGCGCATCAGCGCCTTGGCGAAGCCGAAGAGGTCGCCGGGATGAACGACCCGGACGATAATCTGTTGACCGTCTTCCGTCACCTGCGTGACCTTCAGCCTGCCGTGCAGAAGAAGGAAAAAATGCGTCGCGGCCGCACCCTGCTCGAAAACAGCATCGCCGATCGGCACTCGACGCGAGGTCGAATGCCCCAGAAGGGCTTCCGTGTCGGCGTCATCCATTTTCTCGAACAGCGGGAAAGTCCGGACGAGGCTTTTGTCGATCTTCAAGGCAATGCGCTCCGATGATTTGAGCGCGACCATAACACGGCTCGCGATCAGATCGAAGGCATGGGAATGCCGCACCTGGGGATTTACGCAATCCAGCCTTTTTCGCGGAACTTCACCAGGAACGGCGCATACCATTTTGTGGACTTCACAAGGCGGAAGCCTAGATTGTCGGGAGGAGTTCCGACCGAGCATCCGCCGCCTTTAGGATCGCGGATGAAGGCGCTGACCGGAGAGCGATGACCCGCCACGGTGACATAGACTCCGCATATAGGCTCCGCATTGCGGACAGATCCGTTCTCGTAGAGATGCACCCGCCGATGACAGGTCGAGGTCCATTCCCAGACGTTCCCGCCGAAATCGGCAAGCCCGTATTCGTTTTCGCCGAAGCTTCCGATCGGTCGGGGAACCGGGTCACGCTTCGACCGCTCGCGTGCCTCGCGCTCGTAATCCGCTAGCCAGCGAAGGGCCGGGTTCTTGCTGTCGGGATCAAGCCCCAGCGCATCGTCGGGAAAAAGCTTGCCCGCGGCCTGCGCGAGTTGCTGGTCGGACGGAAGCGTCCAGTATTCGCCGGTCTTTCTCGAAAGCCAGCGGGCATAGTCCGTCGCATCATCGAAACTGACGCCGGTGACCGGCACATTCGCGCTCCCGGTAGGTGTCGCATCGGCCGCCGCGCACGCGCCATCAAGGACGCAGGCGGCATATTCGGATGCCGTGATCTGGTATTTCGTAATGGTGAGGCCTTCCGAAGCGATCACCGTCTTCATCGGCGGATCGACTGCCGCCGTGCCCTTCACGAACTCGCCGTCGCTCCGGTATTTATATGTCCGCGGCGGCACCACGACGCTTTTCGGTTCGTAGGCCGCGCTCTGCGGTGCCGACACATCGAAAAAACCGGCCTGCTGAAAGATGCCTGCCGACAGGGCAGCGATCAGGGTGATCGGAAGCGCGGTGTGAAAGAGGGAGAGACTTGGTTTTGTCCACGGCATGTTCGCCTCCCGGCGAAACCGCATCCTCGAGTGAGGCGGGCCTGTTGAAGTAGCCGGCGGGGCAAGGATCACCCTGCCCCGCCGCGCGTCATCAGCTTCCGGTCGGAGCGACGATCGATGTCATCAGATCGTCGTTCCATTCGCCGGTAACCTTGAAGTGCGCGGCTGCACCGAGCTCGAAGGCTTCGATGAGGTTGTGGTTCACATAGGCGTAGATGCCCGGCTGCTCGAAGGTGTAGAACGCTGCACCGGCCGTGCCGCCCGGGATGAACCAGGTTTCCTGATCGCGGTCGGGAACGTTGTTGAACTTGCCGGTCTGCCAGACATAGTCGCCATGTCCGCCGATGAGGTGGGGGCGAGTGTCGCGGTTGGCCTGCGAGTGGACGATCAGCACCTTCTCGCCGACGGCGGCCGTCAGTGCGTTTTCACCGGTCAGGGCGCCGACCGCACCGTTGAACACGATGTGGCTCGGTGTCAGCGTCCGCATGACCTTCAGCGTGTCTTCATAGGCATCGCCGACACTGGCGTATTTCTTGAAGTTACCGGCCTCGTCGCGCGGCACGTAGAAGTCCTGTTCGCCGACATAGTAGACCTTGTCGTAGACCAGTTCCTTGCCGTGGCCATCCGTCAGGCCTTCGCGCGGCAGCACCATGATCGCGCCGTTCATGCCCGAGGTGACATGCCATGGAACCATGCCGGGAGGTGCGCAATGGTAGACGAAGACGCCGGCTTTCGTGGCCTTGAAGCGCAGGACTGCTTTCTCGCCCGGGTTGACGATGGTCAGTGCGCCGCCGCCCAGCGCGCCGGTGGCCGAATGGAAATCGATGTTATGCTGCAGTTCGTTGGTATCGGGATTGATCAGCGTCAGTTCGACGTAGTCGCCCTGGTGCACGACCATCATCGGGCCCGGAACCGAGCCGTCGAAGGTCATGGCATTGATTTCCGTACCTTCCTTGTCGATCACCAGCTTCTTTTCCTGGATCGTCAGGGTGAATTCGACGATCTTCGGAGGACCGTCCGCCTTCTGGGTATGGGCATGGACAAAGGGCGGCTTGACGAGGTCGACCTTGACGCGGCGTAAAGCCGAAAGATCGGTTGGCTTCATCTTGGCCGGAGGCGCTTCTTCGGCATGGGCGAACGACGCCTGGACGATAGGCGCCACCGCCCCGACGATCGCTGCCCCCGCCAGGATCGAACGTCTGCTTATCTGAAATTTGTCAGTCATGATCTTGTCCTTCGGAACAAAGGGCGGAGTGGATCGCCGTCCTGTCGAAGGAGAAGCTACGACCGGTCCCCCATGTCTTCTTTGACCTGAAACAAACTTTCCCTTGTTTGCTTGCGACTTCGCAAAGATCAAAAATAACGCCGGGATATAGATCAAGTTATCGATCGAAGGAATTTTCTGATGACTGATCTCTCCTCCCCAACAACCCGCCGTGGCGGCATCCCCCGCGGCCTATCGCCGACCGCTCCGATAATATTCTCCTATGGCTTCCGACCCTTCTTTCTCGGCGCAGCGGTCTGGGCTGCAGTCGCCATGCTGCTGTGGATCGCAAGTCTTATGGGCGTGATCGAAGTTGCAGCAGACTATGGCGTGGTCCATTGGCACGCGCATGAGATGCTGTTCGGTTACGCAAGTGCCGTGCTTGCCGGCTTTCTCCTGACGGCTGTCCCCAACTGGACGGGCCGGCTTCCAGTCTCCGGATGGCCGCTCGTCTTTCTATTCCTCGTCTGGGCCTCCGGCAGGCTGGCGCTTCTCCTGTCGGACGGGCTTGGAACCATAGCAGCTATCCTGCTCGATTCGGCCTTTCTTCCAGTCCTCTTGCTGATCTGCGTGCGGGAAGTCGTTGCCGGCAAGAAGTGGAAGGATCTGAAGGTCATAGCCGGCCTTCTCGCGCTTTCGGCCGCCAATATCCTCTACCACCTCCAGGTTATCGGGGGTCAGCATCCAGCGCCGGCGATCAAGCTTGCCATATCGGCCTATGTCGGAATGATCCTGATCGTCGGCGGCCGGATCATTCCGAGCTTCACCCGCAACTGGATCAACAAGGCAGGCCGCACCGACTTCCCTACGCCTTACAACCACTTCGATACAGCCGCGATTGTCCTGGGAGTTGCAGCTCTTGCCGCTTGGGTCATATTGGACGAAGGGCCGATTGTAGCGACCGCCGCAGGCACTGCCGCACTGGCGCACCTGATCCGGCTCCATCGGTGGCGCGGCTGGACGACGGCCGCGGAAATGCTGGTGGCGGTCCTTCACATCGCTTATTTGTTCGTGCCGCTTGGTTACCTAGCGATCGCGCTTGCAGCTATCGACCTGTTCGACACGACCGCCACCCTTCACATGCTGAGCGTCGGCACGGTCACGACGATGATGCTGGCCGTCATGACCAGGGCAAGCCGCGGCCATACCGGCAGGATCCTGACGGCCTCCCGCATCACGACGATATCCTACGGAGCGATCGTGCTCTGTGCGGTGGTCAGACCTGGTACCAGCCTGTTCCCGGAGTTTTCGAGCACCATCTATACCGTGTCCGGATTATTATGGCTCCTCGCCTTCGGCCTCTTTCTTTTTGAATACGGACCGATGCTGGCGACCGTGAGGCGCGCCAAACTCGGCTGATCAAGACAATCCCGTCCAAGTAAAAAACGAAACTCCAGCTGCAAATTCAGGAGAGGTGCTTTCGCGTCAACAGATCGAACGCGATCCATCGGCCCCAAGAATCGTACGGACGGAGCCGGGCGTGGGTACCGGTTCGTCGCCAACGAAAATTGGCGACAGCTCATCAAACGCCTTTGAGCGCTGCCTGACATGGTGGCGCTTCCGTCGCCGTCAATCCGGTTCCAGCGGATCACCGCGGACCAACGGGGTGCCGATCGCGGCGCTGCAGCCGGGAGTGCAGATGATCTCGCCTTGCCCTTTCTTGGCCGGAAATGGACGATATGTGACAGTTCCGTGACAGATTTGTGTAAGGAGCGCACATGGCCGTTATCCGAGAGGAAAACAGTGTCGAGGTCGGGATCGGCGCTGCAGCTTTTTCCCCGCTTTTCCTTCAATCGAGAAACCAAACCCGTTGGGCGATTGTCGCCCTGGCTTCCATAGGGATCTGCACGCTCACCGCAACGTTGGCTGCCGTCTTCGCGCCGGGTGTGCGGCCCCTGCTGCTGCAGGAAGACGGCATTATCGAAATGGCAAGCGTAGCCTGCCTTGCCGCCGCCGTGCTTGGGGCCGTAGTCGTATCCGTCACATGGGGAGGCCCGCGCCTTCCGCTCCTGGTGGCGGGTTTGATCGGTTTCGCCGAGTTGATGGACGAAACCAGCTTCGGTTCCCGCCTTTTCGGCTTTCAGCCTCCTGCGCTCTATGGCGGAGGTGAACTGGACGGCTTTCACGACCTGCTGATTCTGGCTTATCGAGTGCTGCGCGATATCCATCCGACCCTCGCATGGATTTTGGCAGGCCTGCTGCTGGCCGCGTCTCTCGGCATGATGACGTTTGCACTGAGCCAACTGGGGCGCGGGGTTGGGGAAAAGAGCTCGTGGCTGGCCGATCACATGCTGATCTTCCTGCACATCGGCTTCATTGGCCTCGCACAAGTAATCGACGTTGCCGCGGAATCCAAAGTGCTCTCGGCAGTCGAAGAAATGTTGGAGTTCAACGCCAGCCTGCCCCTGCTATTTTACGTTGCCAGCAGACCATCGTCTCGGCCGATAAACAACGCAGGATAACGGATACGCATCCATCCGGCAGTGCCTTGGATCGCCGAAATCCCGGATTGAGTCTCAAAGTTCCGGAAGCGCAGCATCCGACTGCAGACAGCTTGGAGATGAAAAATTGTGGTGGGCCCGGAGGGACTCGAACCCCCAACCAAGCGGTTATGAGCCGCCGGCTCTAACCATTGAGCTACAGGCCCGCCGTTTAAGCGCGGGCAAGGCGCAATGGCACGCCTTGCCTCGGAGGTCCGTCTAGCGCAATTCCCCCAAAGCTACAAGCCGTTGCCGCAATAGCTTCACAATCCATCGTCACGTAATGCGTGGATGTGCGTCAAAGTAGAATCGCCGCCTGCGACGCCATATCCGCCCGCCATTGCGGCAGCCCGCTGCAGCCGCGCCAACAGATCAGGAGATATCCATGCGCTTTGCGCTTTCGCCGTCACGTCTTGTCCTGGCATCGTTTCTTGCAGGTGTTGCTCTCGCCTCCACGACCCTGCAGGTCGCTGCCCAGGATGTCCGGCCTCGCGAACCGGTCATCAATGTCTCCGGTGAAGGAGAGGCCTCAGTGGCGCCCGATATGGCGATCCTGACGCTGTCGGTTGTCCGCAACGGCAAGACTGCCGAAGCTGCCCTTTCGGCCAACAGCGCGGCGATGAAGGAAGTCCTTGCCGCGTTGAAGGCCGAAGGCATCGCCGACCGCGACATCCAGACGAGCAATTTCTCGATCTATCCGCAATACCGCCATCCAGAGCCGAAGAATGGCAACGCTCCGGCGCCGGAAATCACCGGCTACGAGGTCGCCAACGCGCTGACGCTCAAGGTTCGTGAACTTGCCAAGCTCGGCGGGTTGATCGACAAATCGGTAAAGCTCGGCGTCAATCAGGGCGGCCAGATCAGCTTTACCAATGACGATCCGGAAAAGGCCTTGACGGAGGCCCGCAAGCAGGCCGTCGCCGAGGCGATCGCAAAGGCCAGAACCCTGACGGATGCAGCCAGTGTCAAGCTTGGGCGCATCTTGGAAATCAGCGAAAATTCGGCGAGACCCATGCCGCAGGCGATGATGCGCATGTCGATGGCGAAGGATATGGCCGCCGAGGCAGTACCGGTCGCGGCCGGCGAGAATACCTACACCGTCAACGTCAACGTCACCTTTGCCCTCGACTGACGGTAAAGCAAAAGCCCTCGCCGGACCGGAGTCTGGCGAGGGCGTTCATCCGTCAACGGGCGATGGAGACGGAAGAATTTGCCGGCAGCTAGCGGCGGATGACCGGGCAGCCGCGGACATTGGCGAAGACGACGCGATCGCGGCCGCCGCGATCGAAGCCGACGACTGTGACCGTGCGGCGCGATACGTCCACGACGCGGGTACGGCGAAGGCCCATCCGGTCGGCCTTGGCCTCGGCCAGCCAGGGGGCGCAACCCCGCGGGCGGCGATCCGGGCGCCATCCGCGATCATCTCTCCAACCCCGATCATGGCGCCAGTCGCGGTCGTAGTGCTGCACATAGATACCAAATTCGGGTCCGCCTGCGGCTGCCATCGGCGCTGTCGCGGACATGCCGGTGAACGCGACGAGAGCGGCGATACCGGCTTTGACGAGCATGCTGGTCATGGGTGTTTCTCCGGAAATTCGGGCTATGCCCGAGGTTCTTGTCTCCCGCCTTTTCGAAGCGATTGGCGCAACACTATTCCGGCGCGCCTGAACCCATTCCGAATCCGTCATTAAGCTGTCGTTCATATCCGCTCAGACGGAGAGATGCAGGATCACCTGACGGACATGCGGCTGATCGCGATGTTCGAATAGGTAGATGCCCTGCCAGGTGCCGAGTGCCAGCCGTCCGTCTCTCACCGGAATGCCCAGCGAGACGGCAGTCAGCGCCGACTTGATATGCGCCGGCATATCGTCCGGGCCTTCGGTGGTGTGCGTGACCCAGCGCATCTCCGGGTCGTTGGCGGGGGGCACCAGGCGGGAGAAAAAAGTCTTCAGATCGCGCCGCACATCCGGATCCGCATTTTCCTGGATGATCAGCGAACAGGAGGTATGGCGCACGAAGACCGTCAGCAGCCCCTCCTCCCGAGGGTGGCTGCTGACGAAATCCTGCGCAGCCCCAGTGAATTCGTAGAGGCCCTGCCCTCGGGTGGAAACGGAGATCACGGACTGGGGCATGGATATCCTTTCGAAGGTCGCTGGTGGCTCAAAGCGTCAGGAAGCTCTCGAAACCGCCATAGATCATCCGCTTGCCGTCGAAAACCTCCTTCCACTCGTCTCCGGAAAATCGCGGGTCGGCGATAACCTTTTTGTTGATCTCGTCCCGTTGTGCACGGCTCTCGTAGGTGATCCAGGCAAAGATGACGGTCTCGTCTTCCCTTGCCTGCACGGCTCGCGGAAATGACGTGAGTTCTCCGTAGGGCACGTCGTCCCCTATGCATTCCACATAGGTCAAGGCCCCGTGCTCCTTCCAGACATCACCGGCGAAGCGTGCCATCGCCTTGTAACGCTCCAGATTGGCCGTGGGCACAGCGAGAATAAATCCGTCGACATAGGGCATGGTCAGTCCTCCGTTATTGTTCGAACCACCCAAGGACGATCGAGCCGCAGCGCAGCCGACACGGCTCGCCAAATTTCGCCGGGCATCAGAACTGCCCGGCCTCCGGAGACGGAAACTCTTCCACCGAATCGACGCGGTCCGGATAGAAGGCAAGATATTCCCTGATGGCAGAAACCGCCTCGTACGGCTTCTCGTAGGACCAGACCGCGTTGCGGGATCGCTCGCCGCCTTGCGGAATACTGAAATAGGACGCTTCGCCCTTGTAGGGACAGTAGCTCTCGTGGTCGCTCTTTTCGAGAAGCGACATATCGACGTCCCTGCGCGGGATATAGTGGACCGGCGGATAGGAAGCCTCCTGCAGCGTCAGGGAATTGACGCTGTCGGCGACGACTTTTCCGCCGAGCCTCACCACCACGCGCGAAGGATTATGCTCAACGGTGATCGGATGATCGGGACCTGGAATTTTCTGCGCCCTGGCATTCATGGCTCGCCCTTCCGGTTTCGAAACATGGGAAGGAATCTAGAGCGCCGATCGCGGCTACCAAGCGGGGCTGCCGGAATACTTTGCCCCATTTGGGCGAACAATCGCAGGCGTTAAAAGGTGGTGATCACGCTGATCCCCGGCGTCTCCGACTTATCCATGCCCATCAGAGCCGGCACCGCCTCTTCCAGGCTGATCCTCTTGGATATCAGCTGCTGCGGCCTCATTTTGCCGGCCGTCAGCATCGCCAGCATCGCATCGTATCGCCAGGCCTGCATGCCGTGGCTGCCGTAGATTTCGAGTTCATGGCCTATCACCTGCGCCATCGGAATGCTGGCCGTCGCATGTTCGCCGAGCATCAGTCCGACCTGCACATGCCGGCCCCGGCGGCGGAGATTCTTGATCGAGTTGAAGCAGGTGACAGGATGGCCGAGCGCGTCGATCGAGACATGCGCACCGTCCTTGGTGATCTCGCGAACCGCCTCGACGACATCCGCCACGGTGCTGGCATTGATGGTTGCGACCGCGCCGCATTGGCGGGCAAGGGCAAGTTTTTCCTCCGAAAGATCAATGCCGATGGCATTGGCGCCGAGCGCGGTGGCGATCATGATCGCCGACAAACCAACGCCGCCGCAGCCGTGCACCGCCACCCAATCGCCAGGTCCGGTGCGGGCCTGATCGGCGACGGCACGGAAGGAGGTCGCAAACCGGCAGCCGAGGCTCGCGGCCGTCGCGTCGTCGATTTCGTCAGGCAGATGCACGAGGTTCGTGTCGGCGTAATCGATCGCGACATATTCCGCGAACGAGCCCCAATGAGTGAAGCCCGGCTGGAACTGGTTCGGACAGACCTGCTGGTTGCCGGAATGGCATTCCGAGCAATGTCCGCAGCCGGAAACGAACGGCACCGTCACCCGGTCGCCGATCTTGAAGCGCATCACGCCCTTGCCGCTCGCCACGATCTTTCCGGCCAGTTCGTGGCCCGGCACATGCGGCAGACGGATATCCGGATCGTGCCCCATCCAGCCATGCCAATCGCTGCGGCAGAGCCCGGTCGCGCCGATCTTGATCACCACGCCGCCAAACGTCGGCTCCGGATCAGGTAGGTTGCGAATTTCCGGCACCTTTTCAAAGGCTTCGTAAAACATGGCTTTCATTGGAGGGTCCTTCGATGACGTAGCGGCAGCATAGTCAAAAGCCTCACCCGGTCAATCAACCGCGTGTCCACCCCTATCGGTGGTGCGCCCGGATGACCGTCAGGAAGGCATCGCCATAGCGCTCCAGCTTCGACTGTCCGACACCGGAAATGCCAAGCAATGCATTGCGGCTCGTAGGCCGCTCGGTCGCGAATGCGACCAGCGTCGTGTCCGGAAAGACGACATAGGGTGGCACCGAAAGCTCTTTGGCGATAGCGAGGCGAGCGACGCGAAGCGCCTCGAAGAGCTCGGCATCGGCCCCTTCCAGTGCGGACCGGGCGCTTGCCGAAGCGGGCGACGCATTTCGTGACGCCTTGCCGGTGGTGGGGCGGTCCTTGCGGAAGCGCACCTCGCGTTCGCGCTTGAACACGGCGCGCGCCTCCGGCTCCAGCTTCAATGCACCGAAGGCGTTGTGATCGACGCTGACGAGGCCGGCCGCCAGCAATTGGCGGTAGACCGATTGCCAGGTTTTCGATGAAATGTCCTTGCCGACCCCGAAAACCGGCATGTCGACGTGACCGAAGCGGCTGGTTTTCTCGTTCACGGTTCCGAGCAGCACGTCGATCAGGTGGCCGGTCCCAAAACGTTCGCCGGTCCGGTAGACTGCCGCCAGCGCTTTTATGGCGGCCTCCGTTCCGTCCCAGGTTTCCACCGGCTTGAGGCAGGTATCGCAATTGCCGCATTGCCCGGCATGCGCCTCCCCGAAATGCGCGAGGATCGCCTGCCGGCGGCAGCCGGGGGTTTCGCAGATGCCGAGCAGCGCATTAAGCTTGGCCCGTTCGACCCGCTTGATATCGTCGCCCGAATTGCCCTCATCGATCATCCGGCCGCGCTGGATGACATCCGCCATGCCATAGGCCATCCAGACATCGGATGGCAGGCCGTCGCGGCCGGCGCGGCCGGTTTCCTGGTAATAGGCCTCCATGGAGCCAGGCAGGTCAAGATGTGCGACATACCGCACATTCGGCTTGTCGATCCCCATGCCGAAGGCGACGGTCGCGACCAGGCAGAGATCTTCTTCCTTCAGAAACGCATCCTGGTTGGCGTCGCGGACGCTGCGCTCCATGCCGGCATGATAGGCAAGCGCGCGGACACCTTGCCCGTTCAGCCATTCGGCCGTGTCTTCGACCTTGGCGCGCGACAGGCAATAGACGATGCCGCTCGAGCCTTTGTGGCGCGACAGGAAGCGCAGGAGTTGCTGGCGCGGCTGGTCCCGTTCGACAATCTCATAGGCGATATTCGGACGATCGAACGAGGTGGTGAAAACTTCAGCCGAGTGCAGAGCGAGCTTGTCGATAATGTCTTCGCGGGTATGCGGATCGGCCGTCGCCGTCAGCGCGATGCGCGGCACGCCTGGATATTGTTCGGCAAGCTGCCCGAGTTCCCGATATTCCGGCCGAAAATCATGTCCCCACTGGGAAACGAACATGTTTTCCCGTTTTGCATAAACAGAAGGTATCAGACGCCTATAACTTTTTCGTAATAGTTTCAATTTATTGCGATGGCACATATAGCGTTCTTATATACCTTCGCAATAGGAAGAAGAATGGCAGCCGCACTTGAGCAGATACCAACATGGTTTGAGATACGAAAAAAATTAAAATACCGGCTCGTCGAGCATATTAGCGATCTGGTCGGCTCCGGGACGAAAACAGCGGGAGCGCGGAGGTTCTTCGCTTGGGTCGCAGCAGCCGCCACCGAAGACGCCGAGTGGATGAAGACCTACCTAGCAAACGACAACCGCGATGTGGATGACTTGGCCACCATAAGGCGGGTACACCGCTGCATTGGGAGCTGGACAACGGCTCTTTTGGAAACAAAAAAATGGAAGTCAACGAGCGTTCGCGGGCAGCGCAACCACCTTTTGACAGCAATCGACCGGCTTCGGGAAATCGACGAAAACAGTTTTCCACTGATCGATCCAAGGTTGATGCCTCTTGGCGCTCATAAAGACAGCAGGGGCCGACGCTCACTCGGCGAACTGGACTGGAAAGAATTCGAGAATCTCGATCCATCCAGACGCGATGCGACTGGGATTGCCATCTTGCGGGCAGCAGCTTTGGAGATATTTGAGCGATACGAGAAAATCTACGCCTTTGGTCAAAGGATCCTCCATCAGCCCGCCCCTACTCAAGACACTGCCTGGCATGATATCCGCACGCTGATCGAGGATGAGATTGCATCATGGTCCACCCATGGCTACTCACAGTTCTCGCAAAGCTGGGGCGAAGAAAAAAGCGAAGTTATCGCATCATTGGCAAGCCCAGCCGTTTGGCAGGACCTCGGCCTCGAAATCGAATTCGAAACCGATCAGCTGCACTTTACGTTGGTAGCCGACCTGATTCTTTCATGCATCGCTCCCACCTACCGGCTGAATCAAGCGATCCAGGCAATTTTTTGTTGCGATACGGGTTGGAACAGACAGCCGATCCAATATCTACCCGCGCAGCCATTTGCGTATCGAACCGATAAAGAAATCTTTATTGGTTCGAACCGGGTTCTGGCATCCCTGAAGAACCGTGCCGGGCACGTCGTCCATGCCGACCCTTACAATGCCGAACTTATCAGAGGCCTGGCAGCAACAAACTTCTCTTCAGAATGGGATGATTTGTCGGTCAGCCTCAAGGTCGAAAAAGGTGATGAGCAGTTTCGCCTGGACCTTAACAGCGAGTTGCTTGACCTTCTTCAAAGATACCAGGCGATGCAAACTCTGAGCCGTACTTGGACGAACGAAAAGACGAAAGACTTATTCTTCTATGCCCTCAGTCAAAGGGCTATCGGAGTGCAGGTTGCGGATCGCGACATCGGTGTTTTGATGCCAGCTGATAGTCCGTTTAAGAGGCCGGGGGTGAATTTCTCCGCAATACGTAAGTCGTTTCTCAATAGCCTGTCTTCCGCAGGCCTAGAGCCAAGCTTCATTACCGAGGTCGCCGGGCATCGGTCAGGGAATATACTACAGACGAACTACATTATCGGTGCCCAAGCCACCCGGACATACGAGGAACCTGCGCGGTTTTGGCAAGGCTGCATTCAAGAGATTCTTCTGAACGATAGGATTGCTTTCAAGCTCTCCATTCCGGAAAAAAACCGAGAGTGGTTTCGCATGTTCGGGATGCTGACAGGCATCACGGCAGCTTGCGGTCTGGAGCAAATGGAGTTGGATGGCGAGGTTACGGACGATTACATCTTCGTGCCAAATCAGAAAAATTACATCGATCTGTTTCTTGCGCACAAGGGAGTGAAACAACAGAGGTATCAGGTAAGTCAGCATCGTTGGGAGATACAAGGCGAAGCGTTGCTGGGCATCATCAAAGGATATGGCAGACAACTTACCAAGAAGCATTTGGGCAGGGAATACCGAACCGCTGCTCGTATTGCCAATGCCAGAATCAAGTCTGGCGAGCTGACCGTTCCGTTGATGTTGGAGGTTTGACATGACTGACTCTTGGCTCCTGCACCACGAGACCGACATCCAAAAGATGTTGAACCGATTTACTCTGCCCGACGTCGTCTATGTCACAAAAGGGACTGAGGACGGGCCACTGTGTTACGGGAAGGACCGGAGCATCCACCATAGCCACTGGGGGGTTCAGACGCACATTGGACGCCACAGAACGCGCCTTGTTTGGTTCAGCTTCGACAATGTAGTCGCGAGTGGCGGGGTTAGAATGGACGCCCCGCATCTGCGTTCTGATTATCTGGTTAAAAAGATTTTGATTCTTGTCGGCTTTGGCGCGGGCGAGACACGAATGTTTTCTGTCAAAGGCCTGCAAGTACGCGGCCAATTTTATGACAGGTTGGTAAGATGGCGGCTCTCCCTGGGAATCGAAAGAAATGACTTGCTGCGAAAGGAGCATTTCGAAGCGTATCTCGAAACTCTCAAGGGTAATTCGCTTGGAGCGCTTCCGATAAATGAACGGCTTGATCAGGTCGTTATTGACCTATTCTCCGGCAAACGTACGCTAGACGAATTTTATAGGCCCGCAGAAAAAAATAAAAAGCAGTTATTCAACTGGGAGCTTTTGGCAGACCTTCTCGGCACAACGAAGCTTGCGCTGTCCACCTCCAGGCCGTTTGTAATTGATCTGGCTGACAGACTAAGTTCTCTTGAACATCCGCTGACAGAGAGATTAGTAAACTCCATCATTCGCACCGACGATAGAAAGACGCGAGAGGTCTACTCCGAGGCAACTGTCACAAAGTTGCTAATTCTATGGAGATTAATTCACAGGCTTACTGTTTCTGGTCTTTTGCCGGTTGGAGGTCTTTCCTTCAACCCGTTTGAGAAACTTACCCTGAAACAAACGGTTCGTAGCTTGAACCCGCGCCTTCTTGAACGCACAGGAACGTTGGCACCAGAAGACTTTATTAGGCTTCTTCAAACCGCCTGCAAATGGGCTTTTGAATACGGCGAATACATCTTGGAGGCCGCCGGGACCCGCCGAGGTTTCAAGCATAAATACTGGGCTGTCCATAAGAAAAATTTTACCTCTCATTTCGACAAAATCCGTCCCGAAGGAGCACCTAAACTGCATCACGGGTGGACGATTTCTGTCTTCGATACGGAAAGCAAATCTGATCGTGTCTCCTTAGGCGATGCCGTGAAGCACCTGATGACCGCCTGTGCGATCATCATCGCGTCCTTTTCAGCTAGGCGCGGCGGCGAGATTTCGATGCTCATGTCCGACTGCATTTCTCAAGTTGGAGCACAGTATTACCTCAATGTTCACATCTTGAAGACCCTTCAGAGAACCGAGATTGTTCCAGTTCCGCAGATGGTCGTCGCTGCGGTGGATATTCTGAAGGCTGCTTCTGGCGAATCCGGCGCATCTGAAAAGCCCTCGCCTCTGTTCCACGTAATGCGGCAGGACACCCCGTTGTATTTTGAATTTACCGCAAATCTCAAGGCCTTCGCGGCGTATAACGAGATACCGCCGCCCGAGGGTGAAACGGAATGGAATTTCTCAGGTCATCAACTCCGTCGCGGAGCAGCCATTTACTACTACTATGGTAACGACTGGGGCGAGCTGGACAACGTTGCACATCTTTTGAGGCACTTTGACCCGGAGATGACCCGTATCTATCTTACAGAGGCAATATCAGGCGCTATCGGGCAACTTGAAGATGAGCTTCGAGCGCGGTCCGAAGTGGTTAAGATCACCAAGAGCAAAGAACTCAAGGCTTGGATCGCGAGTATAGAGGAAGAACTTGGCAACCTGAGAGGGTTGAAGAACGAATTCGATGAGGTACGTGTCGAGGCATATGCCTATCGAATGCTGGCAAAAGGCAGACATGGTCTTGACGAAGCTATCGGCCACGGAGTGAAGCGGCTGAAACTGGACCGGGAAGCCATGATCGAAGCAGCGGCTGCCGATATTCGCATCAAATCTGGTGCGAATGATGAGGAGACATATCATGAAGCTTTGTATAACCGTGCCAAAAGACAGGCAGCCAATCGGTTCCTGGAACCAGTCCCAGAGGGTGTCGCGCACTGCACCGCAAATCTGAACGGTGGCGATGACCTTTCTCTTGCGGAGTGCAACAAGCTCGCAGCGGCGGGTCGGTCTCCATGGAAGTCCGATCAGCCGGAAGGCAGGAACGCGAAGGTCAACTTGGCCTTCAGCGGCGCATACCCGTGCCTGACCTGCATCTATGGGGTAATATTGCGGTCGAACCAGCGTGTCATCAAAGAGAAGATGGCAGCGGTCAAGGCAACCATTGAGACAGCACCGCATGAGGTGGCAGCTAGTGCGAGACAGGCCCAATATGATCAGATGATGGCGGCATACCAGGCGGCGGAAATCGCTGCGAGGAGAGCTTAGCTGCAATGGCAAAACAGAAATCGAAGAAGGCAAAGAATGTCACGGTCAAAGTTCGCGAGAAGCAACCGATTGGCCTGGAAAACTCGGAAAAGCTTCGAAAGAGATTGGGGATTTTCAACAAGGCCTTTGGGGTCGACAGTTCCAATCGCAACGAGCCGTGGGACCGTGAACTGACCAAGGAGGAGCTGTTCAGGACAGCGCCTCTTTCGAAGGGAAAGCGCACGCTCGTCTCCTTTGTCAGGAAGGTCACTCTGCTGGTCGACATGATGGATGACCAAGACCTGCGCGACGCGATTTCGGTTAAGGAATACAAGACCCCAACGGCCCTTAGGCGTTGGTCGGATCCCGATAGAGGGCTTTGGCCGTGGTCTGTACCCGACATTGACAGTCCGGACGGAACCTATGGTGACCTGTTTCTCATCTACGAGTCTGCAGAGGCTGGCCTGGACATCATCAGAAAAGGAAAGAAATATTCTCTACAAAAACAGATCGATGACCAGAAGCGCATTATCGAGAATCTGGAAGCACAAATTCTCGATTTGATGGATCAATTACATAGGGCGACGAGTAATGGCTCAAAAAATATTAGAGCAAGCTAAAGTCGTTTCGACCAGCGATTTCAGAATGAGCTTTGGAACCGACAAGTTCCATTGGTTTGGTGAAGTGCAATCCGGCATGCCAATCATAAGGTGGCCGGATGGTAGGCTTTGTCAGCCTTTGATATTTTATTTCGGTTATCTCTGCAGACTAAATTTGGAGCAAGCGAGTTCCATGGAGCCGCGTGCCTACATGTTACGCGAGTGGTTCTCGTTCTTGGCTTGCGAAGGAATACCTTGGTATCAAGCCGATGACTTTGTCATGCACCGCTGGAGGCAGCGGCAGACGGACGATGGCATCAGTGAAGAGCAGCGCGAAAAAAAATTACGGAGCGTTTATCATTTCTACCTTCATGTTCCGGATGCCATGCAGCGTCTTGAGGATGGATCGGTCACGCCGGACTTCGTCGGCCGAAACAAAAGAAGCAATCTGCGCCGGTACCCGATCACCACCAAGCGCGTTCGTACCAGAAGCGGAGAGCCAATAACTGTCTGGTCTGGCTCCAGGGCGATCAAACACTCGACACCGGACCTCACAGTGCCGGACAACGACCAGTGCGACAGGGTCCTTCTTGAACTGCGTTCTCCATCGAACTCGATCTCCAGCAGCCAAAACTCACACATTGACCCGGTGATCAAACGGGAACGCGATTGGGCAATGGGACGGTTGATGGTGGGGGCTGGTCTCAGAGCTGATGAAGTCCCAGAGCTGAAGTTGACAGACTTGACGAGGGCGCTGGCGAATGAAGGCATTTTCAAGGGATTGGGACGAGAACGTGCGCGAAGCATCGTGTCGCTCGCCGAGCTTGCGAACGATAGCGCCGCTCAGGACATCGTTCTCAAGGGACTAAAGCATTTCGAGGTGCAAAGAAGGAGGCTCTACATCGGCGTCAAGATTAAGGGGAAAGGCCGGAAGGTCCGCCATGCCGGGTTTATGATCGACCTCATATATGACCTCCTTACGGTCGTGGTATGGGGCGGCCGGGCCGTTCTGATCAAGCAATGGCAGACTGTCGATCCCACCTACGAGCCGGAGGACACGCTGTTCCTCTCCTTCAAAACCAGTGATGCGCTCACGGCCGGGGCCGTCAGCGACATCATGCTGAAAGCCTTCAAGGCCGCCGATGTCGCCGGGAGCGGGCATGACCTAAGGAAAAATTATGCCACGAACCTGGCTGCGAAAATCCTTAGTCGGAACCTGGATCGTTTTGGCTACTTCACACACGCGGTTCTGAACACAGTCCTCGATGAAGTTGCAACGGGACTCGGACATGCGAAGGTTACGACCACGACCAAACATTACACCAATCTGGCCGTGGTCCATTCAACCGGACTTGAAAGCTCACGGAAGCGGAGCAGGATCATGAAGATTTGGGAAATGCTTCTGCAGAGCAAGGATATGATGGATGACGAGCGTATCCAACTTTGCGGGACGGCGATGAAGGTTTTCGCAGAGGTGCCGAAAGAGAGCCAGATGTACGGTATGCTTTCCTGGGCTATGACCAACCCGGATTATAACCCTGGTGGCCTGATCGATCTGTCTCCCGCACCAGCGACGCACCTTCGCTTGGTCAGCGACAACGGTCGATTGCCGAAGTGACAGCTCGAAAATAATATCAATCTACGTTTCACGGCATGAGGTATCGCTTGCGCGCTCCGTCCACTTCCGTCGTCGACAGCGTGCGGGCGGCCCGAACCAACGGTTCGCTAATCGATCCAGTTAGGACAAAATTTGCGCTGTCAGCCGGTGGTATTGGTGCTCTTTGGATCACGTAAATTGATTGAAAAAGGGCATTTTTCAATGGGTGCAAGACGCGCTGACGATTGGGGGCGGACGCGTTCGGCTGTAGGTTGGACGTCCACCTTTATGCGCCGGTCAAGCGTACGCGTCAACTTTTCTCGTTGAGTTCATCCTTAAGGCGATTGCCCGGATCGATAAACCGAACACCCGCGCCGCGCGCTTCGGTCGCCTCGATGAACTCCACGCCCCTTTTTTCAAGAGCCGCGATCACCTTCTTCACGGTATCGACCGTAGCATTATCACCGTCTTCAATCCGAGCAAGCGTCTGCCGCGAAACCCTCGCGGCTTTAGCCAATTGGCTTTGATTCCAGCCGACCATAAGCCGAGCCGCCCGGATGACGTCTTTTGAATAAGCAATGGCCATATGCCGAAAAATGCGTCTTCCCAGAAAATGTCAACATATGTTACATTCTGCCTAACATAGTTGACATTTTGCCGCATTTATCATCCTTGGTGTAACATTCGCTTCGCAAGACGCGATCATCGAGAGAATCACGGAGATATCCATGCTGCATACAGAGGCTGATCCATCGTTTTCGTCACCAAAGGAATTGATCGAAATCTACCGGCGTCTAGCGGACGACCTGGAACGGTTTGCGGCGCTCGGTCCTGAGGCGGTCCAGTCAGAAACATCCATTTCTGCCTGGGTCCTGGCAAAAAGAACTGTACCAGTTCTGATGGGGACGATGGCGGGGCATCCCAACATCAAGACCGGCAACATCGGGTTCACGACCGAGGTCGTCTATGTGGATCAGAGCAATCATCTCGCTAGGACAGTAAACCGTTGGTACCGCCTTGGTCGCCCTCTCGTCGGAGGTCCCTCCCAATGAAATCCGACCCTGACCAGGAACTGCTTGATGAAGCCATCCAACATTTGCTAGATGCCACATCGAATTTACGCGCAGTCATCTCTAAGACACCGGCAAAGCTGAGCCGACGGTCTGCCCCGACCGCGTTAGCAGCCAGCCCCCGCAAGTTTCTCGCATTCTGCGCCTTTATCCGGCTGATGAGGCAGCAGAAGGACTTCTTTGCTGAAGCGACTTCGGTCCTCGTGGTGACTGTGCCACGCGAGTGGCCAATTGATGATTTTGAATATGTGGCCGACCTTTGCCTGAAATCCGGCGACCGGGGCCTTTCGAAGGTGAAGTCGTTCTGTCACCCGTCCCGAACCAAAAAGGGAAGCTGGGACTTTCTGCCGAGCAACTACTTGGACGCCCAAAAACTCCTCATCTTCATAACAAGGGGTGCCGAGCTGCATCCAGAATTCGAGATTAGCGCCGATGAGGTCATCGATCTGGAAATCCTTGATGATCGACATCTGGACAGCCTAACTCGGCAACTGGACACCGGCCCACTGTCTTCAGAGGAAAAGGAGCGCCTCCGCCAACAGGACCCGGCATTTATCAATTCGATTTTCCGAAAAGGTCGATCAGCTGCCGCCGCCCTGACCAAGCTGGAACGGCTTCGGGCCAAACCAGCGAAGGGCCTGAGATTGATCCCGTTGGCGTCATACGGTGAAGCTGGCCAATGGGGCGAGAAATTCAAGCGCGATCTTCAGTTGTGGCGAGACGGTCAGCTGGATTGGTCTGACCTAGACCGGGGCGTGCTTCTTTACGGTGCACCAGGAACAGGAAAAACGTCGTTCGCCGCGTCACTAGCATCCGAGTGTGGTGCGCATCTGGTGTCTACTTCGCTTGCTAAATGGCAGAGCAGCGGCCATTTGGGTGACCTGCTCAAAGCCATGAGGCAGGATTTTGCTGAAGCTCGCGATAGAGCCCCCTCGATCATGCTGATCGACGAAATCGATAGCGTCGGTGATCGCAGGTCTTTTTCGGGTGACAACAAAAACTACTGCACTGAAGTCGTAAACGGCTTGCTGGAAGCCTTGGATGGCTTGGGCGGTCGCGAAGGAGTAGTCGTCGTCGGCTCTACGAATTTTCCGGAAGCCTTGGACCCTGCTCTCCTGCGGGCAGGACGATTAGAGACGCATTTGGAGATGAAGCGGCCAAATACGTTGGAGCGATCGAATATCCTTCAGTTCTATTTGCCCACGCTCGACAGTCCCAAGGAATTTTATGAAATTGCGCGGCAACTGAATGGCAAGACCGGGTCCGACCTGGAGCGCTTAGTACGCAAAGTAAAACAGCGGGCGCGGGATGAGGCTCGAAAGCCTAAGATAGAGGACGTTTGGGCCGTCGTTCCAAAGCAGGCTCCGCTCAGCGATGATGATCGGTGGCGAATCTGCATTCACGAAGCCGCTCATGCGGTAATGACGGACCTCTCGAATCTGGGAAGCGTGACCTCCGTCGAGGTGTTCGATGACATGTACGACTGCGTTGACGCACACGACGCCTTGGGCCGGACGTCGTCAGACTGCCCGGTTCCCCCGTTAAGAACGGAGGAATGGTTCCGCTGGGACATCGCAATTAGTTTGGCCGGAATGGCTGGTGAAGAGTTGGTTCTCGACAATCGCTCAACCACAGCTGGGGGCTCACGGGGAAGCGATCTAACCAGCGCAACAGATTCCGCAGCACTCATGGCTGCCAGGTTTGGCCTCGGAAAGCGGCTTTCCGTGTTCTCTGACGATGTCAACCGTCCCGTTTCCAAGGTGCTCCAAGAGTCATCCAGGCTTAGAGCGGATGTCGACTTCATTCTGGCTACAGAATATGCGCGAGCAAAAAGACTACTGGAAGCGAACCTCAACGTGATGATCGCACTCGCCCGAGCGCTGGCAGAAGATAGACTGATTGAAGGTGAGCGTCTGAAAACCCTCTTGAGAGGCCTTTCCTCTGCCGATGAATGCAATCCAACTGTGGTAATTGCTGGCTGAACAAACGTCGCCAATACAAGACAGTCGATGGCCTCGGTGCCCGGTGTCGGGCCATCTTCCCAATTTCCACTCGGAGACACGACCATGCGAGCTTGGATCGTGAGTGACATGCATGTCAACAATTCCGAGCTTACTCGCAATGATGTAGAAATTCCCGCCAGGTCTTCGGTTTCGTCGTCCATGACACCTGCAGCCCGTCCCTCATGCCGATTTCTATCGCGGCGGAGACCTCGGAGTAATTGGTAAATTGTCGTAGTTTTTGTGATTTCGACGAGGCATCTGCCTCGCCCCGGACATCCTTTGCTTTCGCCGTCCCGTCAGGATAGAACCGTACCCCTGATATTTTCTGGATATATCGATGTCGAAAGTCAGCAAGGACGATCTCCTCCACGTGGCATCGCAATTCGTTGAAGCGATGCGGGAAGACTTTGATCGCTCGTTTGAACTCGTTGACTTCCGATCTTACGTGCGCGTGTACCATGGCTGGCGTGAAGACGACTGGCATGACATGGATGGCGAGGCGGCGCTGATTCAATACTTCAATGGCCACTATGATCTGGCTCGGCAGCCGCTCGGAATGCGCTGGGACTTCATCAACGGCTCTATCGAGCGGAAGATCGACCTGGGCAAGCCCGCCATCTAGTTAGCGCTCCCAGCGACGTTGTACCATTCCGCCAACGCAAAGGAAGCCTTGAGCGCTCACAAGCCCGTACTTGTGCAGCTCGCCAGGGCATTAGAAAGAGAGGGAAAGCTGAACGGCGCGAAACTGGATGAGCTTCTTCGCCCGCTCGACAAGAGCCAGTTAGGTCGGTCCGAGGATTTGGAGCAAGCCGATAGTCAGCAAGCGGTCTAAACCGTTACACCCGCACTCCGAGGCACTAGGTTGTGCAAAACGAGAACGATTGCACGAGCATCGTCCTCGCTCATTGAAGCGAAGGTTCCACCCCATTCCTGGCAGCGTAATCGCAGCTTATCGGTGGCGCGTCGTATCTCGTCCTCGTCCGAGACGGCCACAACTTGGGCCTCGGCCCTGGATTGCAAAGCATTCGTCCCCAAAAGCTGATTGCCACTCTTGACGATTGAGCTGCCACTATTCGAACTTTCTTCCATTAATCCCTCGCGAAATCCCGGACCTTGGCGACACGGCATTACGACGCTAGAAGCCAGGCAAGCGCTGGCACGTAGCCCTCTGGCTCTCACGAATTGCTGAGACCTACAGCAGGTGTCGCGCACCCGCTGAACTGCCCGACGCACCAGACATCCGCGACGACCTAGTCCTCCGGGTCGGCTTCCGATCATTGCCGCTGAAACCAGAAATCACTGCTGTTCGTGAGACCACCATCGGCAAAACCTCAGACTCCAGGCCGTCCATTGAAAGCCAAAACTTCGCGGCATCTGAAAGGTTAATGACGCTCAGATCGAGGTATTCGACAACTTCCGCTACGGACGAACGCCCGCCCTTCGTGATGTAGCCTGTCACCTGGAGAGCGACGTCCAAGGGGAATATCTTCAGGGCGACCTCAGGGTACCCGCCAGTCGGGCGGAGGAAGTCCTGATCTACGACTGGTTCCTGCTCGATAGCGACACGGACATTTTCATAAAGGATTGGTCGCAGTTGCGTCCCTCTTCGAACGGGCTCGATGTTCAAATCTGGAAATATTGTGAACGGCGAGGTGCCGCAAAGGGCAACCCACCGGACATCGGCCAAATCAAAAGATGAACCCGCGAAATATGTCCACATTCGCCTGGCGCTTTCTTCGTCATTTGCGGGGACATATGCTTTTGTTGTGACATTTAACCTCGTCTCAAAGATTGTCATACTTAATTTCCAACTGAAACTATTCTAATGCTCGGCTGAATTTTTCCGCCCGTCAATTTCAAACCTTAAACGCCATGCTTTCATCAAGTTCGAAGCATTGCGATATGCTGGCCTCAGCCGGGACGCTCCTATTGTTTGCTATTAGCTAGCCCGCCCAGTTGCGGCGATCAGACGACAATCTTGGCGGCTAACGTCACTCGGAAGTTCTCCGCCAAAGTCGGTCAGGGGCCAGATCTGCGTCGAGATCGGCCAAAAGGGTTTGGAGGGCGAGCATGTGTTTTTTCACCACTCTGGCCCCCTCCAACAATGACGTCCGGTGGCTCGGAATATTAGAGGCCGCGTAAATCTCTGACCGTCTAGCGAGTAGGTAGTCGTGAGCCTTGACAATGGACACATTCAGGTCAACGAGGAGAGATCGAGACGCGACTGCTGCAGGTGTGTTCTCTCCGGAACTAGTTTTACCGATCGAGTCCCGAGTAGCTTGCCTGCTGCTGGAGCCCTCGTACAGATACGCGTCCGTGTCCTCGTAATCCGGCTCCCGGTAGACCGGTAAGCGGTCGATCACATCGCCCAAATCATAAAACAGGACGTTACCGTATCCCTGATCGGCCGCGTGCTGGATGACAGAATACAAGTCGAGGAACGGCCGCTCGGTGTCGGCGTAAACATCCTCATCTACATGAAAAAACCAGCCAATATCCCGATATGGTCCACCCAGGATTGGCCAGTCCATGCAGTCGGTCGAGGACAGAAAGGCATTTGTTGCGTTGGAAAGGTGGGTCGTGCTGACGACCAGCATGGTGGGGTTACTCATTACGATATTCCTGACGCGATACAAAAATGGTGGCGTCACTACTAACCGCCGTCAAGCATAAATCGCTGGACACTGTCGTGTGCCGCAACAGCCCCAGGGTCGCGTTCAATCCCAGCGCCTGGCGCACCGGCAACTATCGACTTGAAACGAAGATATAACGGTACTCGGAACAAGGCGCGTGGCCCGTCCCACCCCCCGGAGCGCTTCGCTCTCGTGCGGGAGCTGACGTACACGGTTTCGCTTAAAGATGTTTATCGTCGCAGCGACGACACCCGGCGCAGAGGACCTCTCAATCCATAGCCGCTTAGACCGACCGGAGGCGCAACGCCTCAGCACGCGTGATTGCCTTGACCAGACATCCATCCTTGACGAATCCGTCAGCAATACCGATGGTTGCGCCGCGAACGGGGAACAAAACTGGGGGAATGCTACAATGACGATCGACGTCGACGTGGCTGAACAATTCGAAAAGCATCTAAGCAGTCCTAAGCAGACATGGCTTTTGGGTGCAGGCGTCAGCTTCCCGGCTAACATTCCTCTTATGTACGCTTTGACGGCACGCGTGCTCGCGGTTGCTCGAAGCAAGCTGTTTCACGAAGATCCTGCCGCCTTGCGGATCCTAAAGTTCATTGAGGAAGATTGCGGTGAGAATTCCCACATCGAGCACCATCTGACTCACCTGGGCGATCTGATCTCGATTGCGGCTAGGTCGCGGACCGGCGGCATTATGATCGGTGGCGAGCACGTTTCGAAGGATAAGTTGATAGAGGTCCACCGCGGGCTGATCGGTGAAATCGCCGCTGCTGTCCGGTGGGGCTTCAAGGCCGCCCGCAAGAACGCGGACGGTGCCATTACCGATCCGGAAGTGGTCGGCACCAACGGCAAGTCGATCGTCGACATCGTCGGCCATAAGCAATTTATTTCAGCGGTGTTCGGATCGAACCGCGCCGGGCTGGATTTTGTTCGAACCCCGGTCGAGTTCTTTACAACGAACTACGACACACTGATCGAAGACGCTCTTGCCTTGGCTGGAGTCGAGTTTCAAGACGGCTTCGTGGGAGGTGGGGTTGGCTTCTGGAATATCCGAAATTATAGCGCGACCGGCGGGACCAGAGCTATCGTCTCGAAGCTCCATGGATCAGTCGACTGGTATCAGCCGAGTTCAGGTAGTCCAAGCATGCTGCGAGTGCGCAACGGCGACACGTATCCTGGTGAAGGTGGGTCAGTGATGATCTACCCGCAGGCAACAAAGTACGTGAACACCCAACGCGACCCGTTTGCCGAGATCTTTCAGCGGTTTCGGCAGCGCCTGTCTCAAGGCAATGATCATGTGGTGCTTGCCTGTGGCTATTCGTTCGGCGACGACCACATAAATGCCGAGTTCGAGATCGCGATGGCTTCCGCCAAAAATCAGCTTACCGTGGTCGCATTCAGCGATGAACCGAATGACGAACTTCCTCCGACGTTGCGCAAATGGCAATCGGAACCATGGGGACAACGGCTTTTCATCGCCAGCCCTAAGGGCCTCTATCAGGGTCAGAAAGGGCCATTCTTCCCTGACCCAAACGGAAGGAGAAGCTGGTGGACTTTCGAGGGGGTCTCCAAGCTTCTTGCAAGCGGATTACCGAAGGACATCCTGGAGGCGATGGCATGAGCGCGTTTGCCCTTGACCCTGATCTGGAAATCGGAATCGTTTTTGAGGTAGCCGGAAGCGCCGTGAAGATCGCGCTGAAGCGCGACATAACAGAACTGACCAGGAGCCACAGTGGTCGCGTCTATGACGTTGGCCAGATCGGCAGCATCGTGAAGATGCACGCGGGACGGCGGATACTCTTCGCAACCGTGCGGCTGCTGCGCCTCCAGTCGGATGAAGAGGCCGCAGCTCTTTCGGTTCCCCAGCGGAAAGCCGTCGATCAGGACCGCAGGGTGATCGAGGCAGACCTTTTAGGAGAAGCGTGGTTCAATGCCGCCGAGGACAAGCTGTCGTTCAAGCGAGGCGTGTCGACTTACCCTCTCCCTCTTCAGGCCGTCCATCTGATCACCAAGGAAGAGACCGATAGACTTTTCGCGAGTGCGGAAAAGTCGTCAGAGGACGGTGTCGACCGGCTTGTTCCAATAGGGAGCTACGTCGGCACAACGAGGGTGTCATGCCGGGCAAATGTAGATAAACTTTTCGGTCATCACTGCGCAATACTCGGATCGACCGGCTCGGGGAAATCCAGCGCGGTCGCAGCTGTACTTCATTCCGTTCTGGAGCATCAAGGCCAACCTGATCATCCGACCCGTCCGTGCATAGTCCTCATTGACCCTCACGGCGAATATGCTGCAGCATTCAATGGCAAGTCTCAGGTATTCAGAGCTTATAACGCATTGGGCCAGAATCCTGAGGGCATAGCGACACTGAAGCTGCCCTACTGGCTGATGTCGAGCGATGAGTTCCGATCCCTGGTGATCGGAAAAACGGAATTCGAAGCGACGTCCCAGGCTAATACCGTTTACAAGGCGCTTGCCCACGCCCGTATGGTCGCGGCAGGGCTCGCCCGAAGTGCTATCGGTGACATCCCAAACGACCTACCAGCAGGCCAGCATCCCGAGCAGCCGATGCCAATGCCAGGCGTCACGGAAGAACAACTGCTGGCATTCGACCGCGATAAACCGAGGCCATTCCGGCTGGATGAATTTCTGGCTCACATAAAAGGCAGACAAGCGAAGCGGTGGAACAATGCCGCATGGGCCGACGTGACACCGTCCGACTTCCAAAAGGATTATGTTTCAATCCTGAATAAGTTTCGCGTGCTTACGACTGACCCACGCGTCCGGTTTCTGATGGAAGAGCACAGTGCCGCCTCTCCTAGCTTGGCCAATATTCTCGGGCAATTTTTGAATATCGACGGTGCCGCCAACGCTTGCCTAAAGATCGTCGACATCTCTGGCCTTCCGAATGAAGTGGCTGGTCCCCTTGCCGGTGCGATTGCACGCCTCCTTTTCCAATACAAGCTGCATCAGACGCGTGAGGATAGAGAGAAGGATCCCATGCTCTTCGTTTGCGAAGAGGCGCACCGATATGTGCCAAACAGGGGCGACGCCCAGTACGAGGTTGCCCAGTCAGCAGTCCGTCGCTTGGCCCGTGAGGGCCGCAAGTACGGCCTCGGTCTGATGCTCGTCTCTCAAAGACCGTCCGATATCGAGGACACGGTGATTTCTCAATGCAATTCCTGGATTGTCCTGCGCTTGGCTAATAGCAGCGACCAGGAACACGTTTCACGCATCCTACCCGATAGCCTTGCTGGCATGACGAAGGTTCTTTCGTCGCTGCCACGACAAGAGGCACTGTTTGTCGGTGAGGCCGCCGCCATTCCCGCGCGAATTAAGCTACGTACATTGACCAAGGATCAACTGCCGGACTCGAACGACATCTCGTTTGCAAAAGGTTGGTCGTCAGAGGGCACGACGACGCCAGGCCTTGCTGCAATCGTCGAACGAATGACTGGGTAGGATGAGTGTCGTTCCGCTTCGGCCTCTCACACATTTTCCGCTTCGCCAGGAACGGCGATAGGAGCAATCTGCGCCAGGCGCTGGACGTTTAGAGTCACGTCCTGATAGACGATTTCGTAATCAGACGGCGACTTCCAAGGGTTTTCCCTGCCAAGTCGCCAGTTTCCAAATGCGATGTATTGCGTATTTCGAGCCAGTCTCCCAGCTACTTCCGGTGTCACGAACAGTATCGGAGAGACTCTGATATCTCGTTTTTTGTCGGTTGTACGCGCGACGGCACACTCGACCCCTTAATCCATTCATCGTTCAACGCACGCAGTTCCTGCACGGTGACGAGAACTGCCATGGAATGACGATTCGTTTTCTTTACTTCGCGGAGTAGCTCAGAATATCGAGGCGGCGAGAACGAGAAATTCGACCATGAGATCGTGTTATTTTTGTCCGCTAGATGCACCAGTTCCCTGAGCTCATTTCTGTTTTCCGCGCTATCGATCGCGTTCCAGATCTTTGCCAACCCCACCGCGGATCTAAGATAGCTGTCGAGATGCCCTTCTCTCATAATCCGTCCGGGCCTTGGACCGAATGGCTCGTCTGGGCGCACATATTCTTTCCTCGCTGCGAGGACCGTCGGGATATTAATGCGAAACCTTACATTGCCATCCACGACCTGGAATTCCGGCTCGACGCGATCTTCCACCGCGTCCGCCTCCCGCATCACTACTTCAATTGCGCCCTGAACAGAGTTTGGACATTTTCGTCCGTGCTGTTGATGATTTGCAAGTCTGAAAAATGCAGGTACGTCTCGCCGAAGTCTGAGATCATGAGCCGAAATCCTGATCACCGTGGCATTGCATGTTCCGCACGAAAACGGACCGTCTTCGGCCGAGCAATGCGCCGCAAAAATTGGACCTGATGCGTTAATAGCTCGAAAAAGGCGAAGGGCCACGGTGTTCTCTCCGATTTGGCGTAGGACAACCGAATTAACGGTGCGTTACCTCTCGACGATCATAAGAGGTATGGTGAACGTGCGCTCGACATCTTGTTGCGAAACCACGGGCCGCCATCGAACACGGACGCGACCGAGACTTAACGCATTTTCCAAGAACTCTTTGTTCAGATATCCAAGGATGGTCCCGCTCCCCGAGCTCCAATCGAGCATGAAAGGGGCAAGCCCGTCACTGCGGCTCGACCTGAGGGCTATCGGATGTCGACCAAGGGACTGGACGGAACCAAGAAGCCCAATTTCGCACTCTTGCAGCGTCTCAGCATAGTAGCTGCAAAAAAACACGCCGCCATCGCCAAGTTTTTCCATTCGCGTGTCGGAGGCATCGCTCTCGTGCCAAGCGAGGTATGAACCGGACGTGCTCATCGGGGTCCAGTCGTCAAAATGGCCGTTCGGAACGAGTCCCGCCATTTCAACAGAATTCAAGACTCTAGTGGATGTCTTCGGTACCTCTATCATATAGTCGTTAACCAGATGCGCTACCTTAAAGGTAACAAGAAATCTCGTCGGCGCTAGCATTGCGTGTCGTCAGGTGGCACAACACGCAAGCCTTGCCGCAAGCGTCGAACGAATGACGGTATGGGAGGATTGCCTGGCGGTGTTGCTCGGTTGCTAAGACATGCCTGCTATATTTACTAGTGCGTGTCGTCACAGTTCGACGTTAGATCAATCTCTTCACGTTGAGCATGGAATGGACGATGGAAAGTTTTCGCTGTTGAAAAGCGTCTATAAGGCCATCGATTAAGACATGGTCAAATTCCTCGAACGCTATCTCCTCATCGGGGGTGCGACGAACGTGTGGCCGTACAATTTTTTGCAACACAACTGCCTTCCGATAATCGACCAGTATGCGTCCAATTACTTCAAGCCATAGTTCATCGGGGAGGCGGATACTCCCTGGGAACAAAGTCGAATAATTCGAAAGTTCGTCCTGAAATACACCATTGATCCGCTCGTGCCGCAGCGCTTTCGTCCACTCGTAGCGATTAGCCAAAACGCCTTTAAGCTTGGACACTAAATGCGAGTAAACCGGGTGGAAGGCGTAGGCTGCACGGTCAAGCAGAAAGTCATCGCTCCCTATTACCTTAAAGAATTCAAGGAAGCGCCTCAGTTCGGTGAGAGACCAACGATCAGGGTTCTGCCTTGTATTGTCCTCGCTCTCGTCGTCTCCACGGCGAAAAAGCTCATACAGTTGGTCATTGACCAATTTGCTGATCTTGTCCCCCATTCGCCAGTAGTCATACTGGTCATTCACCGCGCGGATGGCTGGAAGGATACCCTCTGGGAAAATTTCGCTATGAGCCGCTATTTCTGAGCCTGGAAGGAAAATTCCTTTCCGAGAAATCAGCCCTTCAAACCGTTTTAAGAGGACGCGCTTTGCCACATGTTCCGGCATTTTCATATGTGGGATGTTAAGTATCTGCATCACCAGTTTAAGCGATGCCTTGGTCGAGAAACGCTCCAGCCATCGCCCTCTTGCGTCATCCATCGTTGCCCGCATAACTTGATCAGGCTCACCACCTTCGTAGGCGGATCGGACAAGGGCACCAAGTCTTGAAATCCAATACTGCGATCTCGTCGGATGCTTAAGAAGGTCTTCGAATTCCCTTGCGACTTCTTCCCTGACAACATCGACGGGAATATCCGCCAACCGTTTTCTCAGTGATAAGAATGCCTTAATCGCTTCGGTCCCGAGACTTGGACAATGCCTCCTGATTTCCGACTCGCTCCAATCTGCATCGAGCACATAGGCGCTCCCGCCGAACAAAATTGGAACGGGAGTTTTTTCGCTGATTGAAACCTTGCGTTCCGGCAGATAGTGAACCTGGTAATCGAGAGAGGAAATCTCGTAGAAATCGGTTATAATGAAGTTGCGATCAGTTTTAGGGATATATGTGTAATTCGAGTTTTGCTTTCTCAATACGGGTATCGAAATTGCATACGAGTCAGTTAAGAAATCGATACAACCACTTAGATGATAATAATCATCCATTTATGATTCTCATCTTTTTGTATATCGCCTTTACCTCATTATATATTGTTGCGATATACGCCTCAGAACTGATTGGGTATACATCGTAATGCTTGACAACCACCCTTCTTTCTAAGAAGTATTGTCTCAAACCCCGGTCATCAAAAAATGGACGAGGCATTACTATACCCAGTAGATTATCTTTGATTACAACGCTCTCATCGGTTTGAATTTCGATGGCGAGCGCGCGATCATCGGCCGTCAACTGCTCTCGATTGTAAAGGGCGCAAAGTGCCTGAACCTGAGCGTGACGCATCGTCAACCCATTTCGCCTCATGACTTCCCTACGCGGCTTAGCCTCGCCATGAAAATAGGACCCGTCCCCGCCGAAGAAGATGTCGACAAGCAAATCTATCGCGTTCTTGTTCTCAGACACTTCGTATCCCGCGTGATCGAACCGCGAGAGATAGTCAGGAAGCCGATTGGAGTGGAAGGCACCAGAGTCGAATGGGAAAACACGTCGCACACTCATCAGGCACGTACTTTTCATGACCAGTACGAGCGGAAGCTGCCACTCCTGCGGCGATTCATAGTATTTTCGATAGGCCGGTCGCCCGTAGAAAAAATATGCAAGCTTCTCCCCGGTGAAGGTATCACAGGCGGTCACGTCGATCCGACCATTCTTCAGGATTTGCCAGATATTCGCGGAATCGGTCGAATGTACGTAAGGAAGTTCCGACTTGTGATTGGTGCTCTGCTCCGCCAGAAATTCGGCAAGCGAAAATTCCCTTAAATCATCCATTCATCCAGCCCACGAATCTAGTCCAGGGGGTATGGTTGCATGGACGTCCACTCAATACCAGTAAAGAGGGAATTACCTCACAAAGGACGCGACTCTTGTCGAACGAAAGACGGTGGCAAAATGGGAGGCACCGGCGACCGCTATTATGCCACGAGCTTCAAAAATTCACACCATCGACAAAGTCAATTGACGACATTGAATGGCTTCGGACCTCGCTTCTCACCAAGGATTCTCATAATTTACTTCGAGATTCGAAGCATCCTTAGTCTCGAAACATTTGAATTTCGAACTGCTTCGATGCCGCGCGCCGCGAAAAGTTAGTAGTCTTCTTCCAAAAGTTAGTGGACTTCCGGATTCGGCTACGGCGTTTCCGCCACAACATCATGCCTCTAACAAGGATTCGAGATCTGGGAATCTATTGAATCCAGGAGGCTCTATGTCGGCCGTCCGCCGCACGTCCATGGTGAGCGTCCGGCGAACGCATTTTCGGGTATCGCGGGATGGAAGCTATAGGCCGCGTTTCATCTCATCGGCCATGACGCGGTCGATCATTTCGGGATCGCACTGTGCGTCAATGAGGAACTCTCGGATACCGCCATCCCACGTCCTGATGTCAGCGAGTAGGCTTTGAAGTTCTTCGATGCCATTCTCGGTCAGACCCTTTGTGCCATCTTCACTACCATCGCTGACGTAAACCAGTTCGCCCTCGGAGATGTTGTCCGAGTTCGCTGTCACCTCTTCGATCAGTTCGAGATTCTCGCCGATCATGCCGGCGACTTGGCTGAGTGTGTAGATGAACCTTGAGCGTGCCATCAGGCGGCCTTGCACCGAGCGTTTTCTTGCGTCCAGTTCCAGGGCAGCAGCTCTTCAAGTCGATCCTTGGGGTGATCCTGGATCCGAGTGAGGACATCTGTCAGATAGACCTCCGGATTATGGCCGTGCAGTTTGACCGTTTCAATGATGGTCAGGACATTGGCGATGCGCTCACCGCCCTTATCCGAGCCGGCAAACAGCCAGTTCTTCCTTCCGATTCCAAGCGGACGCATGGCTCGTTCAGCGATGTTGTTGTCGATTTCGACACGGCCATCATCGATGTAGACACCCAAGGCTGTCCATCGCGACAGCGCATATCGCATCGCCTCGGCCAGCCTCTGCTTCTGTGGCAAAGTTGAGAGTGTCGCCTCGATCCAGGCCTTGAGCTCGTCCAGTATGGGCCGAGCATGTTGTTGGCGCAGGGTGCGCCGCTCGTCAGCCGACATGCCTCGGATACGGTTCTCGATATCGTAGAGAGCGCCGATGCGCGACAGTGCTTCCTCAGCGATCGGAGAAGGCTTCAGCTTGATCACATCATGGAACTTGCGGCGCACATGCGCCATGCAGGCGGCTTCAATGATCTGGTTGCCGTAGAGTTTCTTGTAACCCCCGTAGCCGTCGGCATGCATGACGCCGCTGAAGCTTGCCAGGTGATCAGCCGGATGCGCGCCCTTGCGGTCAGGGCTGTAGTAATAGGCGATGGCTGCGGGAGTGGCGGATTGATAGCCACTGCCGTCAAAGACGTAGACCCAGACCCTGCCGGTTTTTGTCTTGCCCCGCCCGGGGTCGAGAACATCGACCGGGGTATCGTCCGTATGTATTCGGTCGAGTGCGGCGATATGGGCCCTGATTAACAGGACAAGTGGTGTCAGCAATGCAGATACCCGGCCGACCCAGTCGGCCATCACGGATCGGGAGATGTCTATCCCCAACCGGTCGTACATCTCTGACAGGCGGTAGAGGGGAATGTGATCGTCGAATTTGGCGATCATGATATGGGCGAGCAGTCCCGGCCCGGGTTTGCCGCGCTCGATCGGCAAGGTCGGCATCTCGCCAGCCACTGTCGTATCGCATTCCCTGCAGATCATGCGCTTCTCGACATGCCGGACAATCTTGACCGACGCCGGCACGTGCTCCAGCACCTGGATCACTCTGTCGGCCGCCTTCAGGAACGAAGTGCCACCGCAGGTCGGGCAATTGCAGGGAGCCGCATAGACCAGTTCTTCGGTAGCGAGATCATCGGGTAGAGGCTTGCGCTTCGGCTTCTCGGATGCGTCGTCCAACTCCGGCAGAGGAGTTTTCCCGGAGCGCAGTTCAGCCTCGGCCCGGGAGGCCTCGATCTCCTCCAGCATCAGCTCGAATTGCTCGATCTTCCGGTCGATCTTTTCCGAAGACGCGCCATGCTGCCGATGTCGGAGAAGCTCCAGTTGCGCGCGAAGAAGTCCGATTATGGAGTCTCGCTTGATGACCTCGGCTTCCTGGCTCTCAAGTTTCGCCGCCTGTTCGGCGACGAGTGCGCGCAAAGCAGTGAGTTCGTCCTGACTGTCCAGCGGCGCTGTTTCCATACCCGCGAATCTAGCCGATTTGCCTCTGACGCGCCAGCGTTAAGCCTCGGATGTGCCTGCAAAATATAGCTTTTATCCCGTTCGACCGGGAGCGGACGTCCACGCCGGGCGTCGCCAATCGATCCCCTCAACGAGCATGGAAAGCTGCGCCTGCGTCAGGTGCGCTACACCCTCTTTTGCCGTCGGCCAGGGAAAGTATCCGCGCTCCAAAATCTTGTAAAACAGGCAGAACCCTTGGCCATCCCACCAGAGAAGTTTGACCCGGTCGGCGCGTTTCCCGCGGAAGCCGAAGATTGCGCCAGAACCTGGCGCCTCCTTGATAACCGTCTCGACGAGCGCCGACAGTCCATCAATGCCACGCCGCATATCGGTCACTCCGCAGGCCAGATAGACCCGCACATTCCCCGATGGTCCGATCATGCCGCCTCCACGCAAGCGACCAGCGATGACAGCACCCCAAGATCCATGTCCGCTGCAATTCTCAGCAAGCGGCCATTCCTCAGGACGATTTCAACATCTTTGCATCTCGAGCAAGCGCCGCTCCTCTTGGAACCGTCGCTAACGCTCTCCGACGCGCCGATAAGCGATACCGGTATGAACGATGGGGTCTCTGGAGATGTCAGTTTGGGTGGCGAGAACTTCTTTCGCCATGCGTATATCTGCTGCGGAAGAATGTCGTGCCGGCGCGCTACATCCGAAACACTGCCATCCGCGCTGAATGCTTCCTGCAATATTGAAAGCTTCAACTCTGTCGACCATCGACGTTGTCGCTCGCCGCCCGTCAGGATCTCAACCTTGGCCATTCCTACCCTGTTACGTCACAAATGAATCATCTGTGACGTAACTTGCGCTAACTCCGCGCCTGACCAAAACCGGCTCACCGGACGCTCACCGTCCATGCCGAAGTGGCTTAGAATCTTCGCAAGAGACTCAGCAGCTGCGAACAAGCGCAACATCGCGGCCCTTCTCAATGGAAGTTCCGTAATTTCACCTTCAGAGCATCAATGTGGAGGTCTGGGATATAGATTTCTCGCCTGCACCGCGGGCTTGCGATTGTCACGCCGATCCGGGCTACCTACCGCATAGCACGGCTATAATCCTAGACGAGCACATCGGCAATGGAAGCTAAATTTCATTAAGTTCAAAAGTTAAATATAGCTCCATCTACATCGCCTGATGTCCGATAATCTTCGTTATTGGACCTCAGAAGACCCTCTCACCAACCCTACCTACATACTGAGGCACGCCGGGCGCTGTACCAAAAATATTCCAGGTTACCCGACAGTAGAATTGGCACAAGTCACTAGCAATAGTCTCCGATGGGCAGTCCAAGACGGCACGATCATTCAAAGAAAGCGCTATCTACCAATGATTTGCGCTGCGCCCGGGTTATTAAATTCTGGTCTCACAGGGAAGCATGCCTGTGGAACAGGCCTTGCGAAAAAACTCGGAGAACTCAATTGAAACGACGCACCGCAACTGTTCTTTTCATTCTCACTTCCGCAGTCCAAGCCGCCGCCTTAGAGCCAATCCCCGGAAGCATTACGTACGGCGGCCAACCGCAAACAAGGCTTACGAAGGCACCGATCGGTAGTACGTTGCCTCACCGTTTTGTAGACCGGTTTAATCGGGAGGTAAACGAAGTGTATCGGTTGGACGCCAATCGCAATCTGCAGCTCCTGCAACGTTCGGTGAGTAGCAGGGATTAGGCCGGAAGCGCTTGAAGACCGAAAGAGCGCAAGGCTTGCCAGGCGCTCTTTCGAATATCGGCGCAAATGCCGGGCCATCTCTCCGTACAAATTTTATCGTCCTGGATGCTGGTTGCCATCGCCGATCAGACAGACCCAATCGCCAAGCTATCGTCGTGAACGCCCCATACATAACTGGATCACATCAGGATCGTCTCGGTTTAAGAGATCGCCCTCTGATCAATCTGTAAACGGAACTCGAAAGCGGTGCCGTTGGTTTCTCTCTCCTTCAGAAGCAAACGCCCGCCATGGGACTCGATGATGCTCTGGCAGATCGCAAGGCCCAGTCCAAGCCCATCTTGTTTGCTGGAGAAGAATGCATTGAACAGTCGATCTCGCATATCGGTTGAAATCCCTGGCCCAGTGTCGGTAACTGTCACCGCGACTTCCTGGTCTGAAGTAACCCTTGTAGCGATAGTCACTTCACGATCCAGGGAGCCGTGATCCCAAATCGCGTCGACGGCATTGATTACAAGATTGAGGATCACCTGCTGAATCTGGATCCGATCAAGCGCAACAGCGGGTAAATTCGGGGCTGCGTCAATGGACAAAGATACCCGCTTCCGGGCTGCGTCTGGAGCAACCAGCTTGATCGTTTCATCGATAATCGTGTTAAGGTTCGCAGGCTCCTTACGAGGCGGCGACTTCTTCGCCAATGTCCGAATCCGGTCGATCGTTTCGGCGGCTCGATGTCCCTCACTGACCGCTCGTTGGATAGCTGTGACGGCCGCAGGCACGTTCGGCGGCGTCTTCGCAAGCCAGTTCAGCCCAGCGCTACCGCTCGCCACCACACCTGACAGAGGCTGACGCACCTCGTGGGCTATAGTGGCGGACAGTTGCCCTAACGTGGCAATCCGGTTCGCATGCGCCAACTCTCCCTGCAATCTCAGGAACCGCTGCTCGCTTTCCCGCGCTGCTTCCTCCGCAACCTTTCTATCCGTTAAATCGAGAACAAAGGCGACCCCCTCCCCTGATCCCAAGTCTCCGAAGGAGCTAGCACCGACGAGAACGGGTACACGCGTTCCATCCTTTCTAATGTATTCCTTCTCCCACGGAGGGGCTACGCCAGTGGCCAGAACACTGTTTATGGCCATGGCGTCGCTTTCAGCACCCTCTGGTGGTGACATTTCGGCCCAATTCAAGCGGCCGTCGTTGAGGTCTTGTCGGTCGTAGCCGAACATTTTTAAGAACGCCTCGTTCGCGTCCAGGATCCGACCGTCGATGGTCCACATGAATATGCCAATTATGTTAGAGTCGATGAGCCGACGGATCTTGGCTTCGCGTTCCTCCAAATCTCGGTACAGCAGGGTTCCCTCAAGGGCCATCGCTGCTTGAGACGCAATCAGCTTTAACGTGGCGATGCGGTTTGGCGTGAACACACGGGTCGCTAGATTGTTCTCCAGATAGAGGATTCCGAGCGACTTGGCTTGGTTGATCAGCGGCATGGCCAACAGCGATCGAATCTTGTTGCCCCTCACATAAGAGTCCGTATTGAACCGATCATCCACCAAGGCATCATCGAGAACGATGATCTCCTGGGTACGCCCTACATATTGCAAAACACTCTCGGCGAAGCTCGCATCCTTGAACTCGTCTTCAGCGCGCATAACTACGACATCACGCTGTGCGACGGCTTCCGCTACTAAGACTAATCCGCCGGGCCGCCACAACAATAATGAAGCTCTGGCCGCTCCAGCGTGCTCCATCGTCAAACGCATGAGCCGATCGATCATACGCTCCAGAACAATCTCGCCCGATATCGCCCGTGACACTTCCAAAACAGTGGCGAGGTCGAGGTTCTCGTGAGCGCTCATATTGGCCGAAGCCCAACTTGTGTCCTCCGATGTGAGACTAATTCCGTGTATTTGCTCAAGTTGTCTGACTTTCGCAACGGCACCCCATGAGGCATATCTCTTGAGAGCCTCAGCTATCAAAGCACGGGCAATGCTCTCGCGCCCATTCTCGTGGTAGAATGAGGCGGCAACCTCATGACTGACGGCTGAGTTGTGGATGAATCCATTTTGTTCGGCTGCCCGGATCGCTTCGTCATACAGGCGCTCGGCCTCTTCGCGCTTTCCGTCGAGTCGAGCGATCTCAGCGGAGGTCAATGCTACCTTGTCCACATACGTTGGAGCGCCAGTCTCCTCGGACCACCGCTTGATCATCCCGTGGTGCATCATCAATCGATCCCGGAGGCTCTGATGGTCCTCCCGTGTCCCCTGCCTCAGCAATGCTGCGATCGCCAGAGCCGCGAAATAATGGAGGTCAAGGTTTTGAACCTGCATGACTCGATGATATGGGCCAGGGTCCGCCTTAGCGGCAGCAGAGACGGCTTGTTCGTACTCCGCCGCGAGGTAGTGCAACATCACCTTCCTTGACCAGTACCAATAAATGACCGTTGAAAGACGGGGACGGTTGAAGTTAGATTCAAATTCCTTTTCACTAAACTGATCATCATCAAAGCTTGATAAGCTCTTCGTGAGACCGAGCAGGCTAGCTAAGGTCCGCTCGGTTGACACGATCATGTCGTGGCCATCGGGGAAGTGAATCACCTCTCCGAACTCTAGAAACTGCTTCGCTTCAGCCAGAGCTCGACTGAGGTCGTCTCCATTCTGCAGTTGCAGGGTCACGATGTGGGCGTAGGCGAAACACGAAAAATAGAGGTCGCCTGCGGCGATCTCATCCTTGACGGCGCTCCGCAGGCGGCTGATCACCGAAGAAAACGGCTGGGTCCACATGCAAACGGTGCCAAACATGTGCCTCACGCGCGCACGTTGCAGCGCGTCAAGCCGGTCGGAGACCTCGACCGCAGCCTCGCCGAGGCGGTATCCTTCTTTCCAAGCGCCGAAAGCGTGTCCGACTAGCAGTGCGAGCCACACGTATCCTTGATGATAGGAGAACCCGTGTTTCAGATTTATATTGGCCGAGCGACAGCTTAGCTGCACGACCAAATTGAAGTCCGTGAACAGGGCCGGAGGAAGCAATTCTCCGAAGATTGCCATCATTCCCAGTAGGTCTGGGTCCGTCGTGGGTGGCAGATAGCACAGGGTTTCGAGCGGTTTTCCGTCCAATCGAGCGAGCGTGTCATGGAATTCGGCTTCCGCCAATGCGAAACTAGGATGGGGCTCAAACTCCAGATCATACATCTGAAGTGCTTCAATGCCGGTAGCCACTGCTTTCTCGTTTTCGGACAAGACAACGTAGAGTTCGATCCGCAATCGATAAAGCGCTGCTTTATGGGCTCTTTTTTGGGCGGAATGCAATGACGCCTCAATCACACGCTCAGTCTCGAATATCTCCCCTGTTAGGAAAAGACATTCCGCGTACTGCAACGTAAGCCGAAACATCAGGTCGTAGTCTGAGAGCCATCCGCCCTCACGCAACTGGGCGACCCCGGCATGAGAAAGTTCACTCGCTTCAGCGAACGCAGCGGATGCTCTGGCCTTTAGGCTTGCCTGCAGGAAAACGTCCGCAGCGGCCGACCTAGCCTCGGGGGAATTGAGACGAGAAGCGCTACGAAATTGGCTCGCGAGCTGAAAGATGTACGTTTCTCGCTCTCCTTCATCGAGCATTTCAAGCATCCTGGTGCCAATTAGGAGATGCCTTTGTCCCCGTTCTTCCTGAGAAAGAATTGCGTAGGCGGCTTCCTGTACCCGGTCGTGCGCGAAGACGTAGGCGTCATCGAGACGTATGAGCAGATCAAGACGAAGCGCCTCTGAAAGCAGAGCCTCAAGCCCGCTTTCCGAGATGTTGTGAATCCTTGTGAGGAGACCGACCTCCACGCGACCACCCATGCAGGCCAATCCAGTTACCATGTCCAGCGATGCGTGAGGCAATCTTCTCAGGCGGTCGATCAAGAGATCCACGACATTGTCGCTTACACCTTTTGCATTGATCGCGTTGATATCCCAGCGCCACTTACTTTGGGCCCGATCGAAGAACAGAAAACCATCATCCACTAGAGCCGATATGAATTGTATTGTCATGAACGGACTGCCGCCCGTTTTCCTCATGACAACGTCCACAAGCGACCGAACCGCGTCGGCATCGGTATGAATGGCGTCGCCAATCATGGGCGCAAGATCGGTCGTAGCGATGCCCTGAAGGTTGATTTCCACAACATCGGAACGACTGCTCTTGATAGAGGTGATCCGTTGTGCCAACGGATGATCTAGTCCTACCTCATTGTCTCGATAAGCTCCGATCAGCAGGACGTTCTGCACGTCCGGATGTGTTGCGAGATGCTCAAACACCTCAAGCGTGGCGGCATCCAACCACTGCAAGTCATCAAGAAACAGGATCAGCGGTCTCTGAGGTGGTGCGAACACGCGCAAGAACCGCCGAACAACCAAATTCATTCGCGTTACAGACTCAGGCCCAGAAAGGCTGGGTACTGCCGGTTGGACCCCAATCACGTGTTCCAACTCCGGCACGAGGTTTATTATGAGTTGGCCGTTGTTCTCCAATGCTTCAGACAACTCACCGCGCCATCGCTGAAGCTCATCATCCGCCTTCCCTAGCAGTTGGCGAACAAGGCCTTGAAAGGCCTCGGCCAACGGTGCGTATGGGATGCCACGTCGGTACTGGTCGAATTTGCCGGTCGCGAACATCCCTCGCGATGGCACCAGGACACGGTGAAGTTCATTGACTACTGAAGATTTCCCAATACCTGAGAAACCTGAGACTAATATTAGCTTTGACGCGCCTGTCGACATCACTTCGTCAAGTGCATTCGACAGTCGCGTGACTTCGTCTTGCCTACCGTATAGTTTCTCCTGAAAGGACAAGCGACCGTGGCCGTCGCGCGTCCCAAGTTCGAAAGGGCGAACCATTGAGGTATCGCGCCATTCGAACAGGCATCGTTGGAGGTCGGCATGCAATCCGTCGGCGGTCTGGTATCGGTCCTCCGCAGCCTTCGACAAGAGCTTCATTACCAAGTCAGAAACAACTGCAGGAATGGATGGCATCCGCTCAGCCGGAGGTATTGGAAGTCTCGCTACGTGACAGTGGATCCACTCCATCGAATCGGAGGCGCGGAAAGGCAACTCGCCCAAAAGCATCTCATAGAAAACTACGCCGAGCGCATATAAATCGCTGCGAGTATCGATCGACCGGTTCATACGGCCGGTTTGTTCTGGTGCCATATAGGCAAACGAACCAGCGTTGACCTCCGGGCTCAAAGGGGTTTGGCGCTCTCGCGGCAGACGTGAGGCTATCCCTAGGCCTATAAGCCAAGCTCGTTTAGAACGCATATCAACAAGGATGTTAGCCGGTTTCAGGTCCTTGTGAACGAGCCCTGCGTCGTGAAGCCGCGCAAGTGCTTGGGAAATGGCTACCGCAGCTTCAAGAAAGGTTTCCAAGTCCAGTGCTCGCGAGCCAAAGTGAGAAAGAGGCTCTCCACCTGGATCTTCGAGTACCAATGCTGGCAGGCCTCCGTGCTCGGACAGCGCAACTGGGACTGCAGCCCATGATCCGTCCAACAGCGCTCTGAGGTCGAAATAATGGCGAAGCCTTGATGGAGCGGATGGGCCGGAACCAGGTGACACGGTTACGGTTAGCGCCGGGACCCTATCCTCTGGCGATCCTTCATTGGCCCTTACAACGATGAATTCGTCATCGCTCCACTCCGTTGATGGAGCCATCGCATCGGCAGTCGCAGTTGCAATTCCCTCTTGCTCCAAAGCAGTCCCCACAGAATAGAACGCTAAAACCTACAGACCGAGATGGGATTCTAACGAAAAGTAAGATGCTGGACAACTAGACGCCACTCCGATCAACTGATGTTGTTCATGCAAAGAAACGAACCGCGTAAGGTGATTCTTACGAGGTCCCTCATGAACTGCCTCTGTTTTGGCTGGACACTTCTTCAATGTGCTACGGCGACGACCGCTTGCTAGCCTAGTCTAGTCTAGTTGCTTATCGGTTCCGGCGACAACTCACCCGAGTCATCTTATGGAGTGCGGCTGAGAGTCAGACTTATACCTTTTCAGTAACCACCGGCTTGGTGTTGTGCCTAGCAAAATCATCTGCGCACAATTCAACATCGGTAACCCGTTCGCCTGATTTCCCATGCAATTCATTCCAACAAGAAGCTTAACCGCCGAGCCCGTCGGCCAGTTCTTCACTCCTGACTATGTAGCTCGTTCATTGGTGAAGTGGGTGGTGAGTAGCCCCGGCGACCGACTGCTTGATCCCTCATGTGGTGATGGTGGTGTCCTTCGATACCACTCCCTCGCGAAGGGGATTGAAGCGGATCCTTATGCGGCAGTCGTCGCGAGGCAGCGAGCGCCAGCCGCGCAGATCGAAAACGATGACTTTTTTCTGTGGGCGTCGCGGACAAAGGAGCGCTTTGAATGCGCAGCTGGAAACCCTCCCTTCGTACGGTTCCAAAAGTTCAAAGGCGACAGCAGAAGCGCAGCCACATCCATATGCGAGGCGCACGGCGTAAAGCTAAGCAACCTTGGTTCGGCCTGGGCAGCTTTTCTAGTCGTGACCGCGACCCTTCTCAAGCCCGGTGGCCGTATGGCATTCGTGGTGCCTGCGGAAATCGGGCACGCCCCATATGCAAAGCCGGTCCTTCAGTATTTGACGGAAAACTTCTCCTCGGTGCATGTCGTTGCCATCCGGGACAAGATTTTCCCGCACCTCTCCGAGGACTGCTGGTTGCTTTACTGTGACGGCTTTGGTGGTGGGACGGATGGCGTTGACTTCAGCAACGTGGATCGCTTCAGTTTTCACGAGCACCCGCCTCAAATCAGCGAGCACGCAAAATGGCAGCAATTAAGCAATGAATGGAAGGGCCGATTGAGGCCTTTGCTTCTGCCCGCAGCGGCGCGGGAGCTGTACCTTCGAGTTGGCTACCGCTCTACGAGCAAGCGTCTTGGTGACTTCGCCAAGATCAACATCGGCTACATCAGCGGTGACAATGACTTCTTTCATTTGCGTGCGTCTGAAGCGCGCGAAAGGAACATTGCCGCCAGCTATCTCATTCCAACTGTTCGAAAAGGGTCGTCCATAACCAAGGATGTCATCGATGACGAGGAAGTTCGGCGCTGGGTCCGCGACGATGAGCCCTCATTTCTTCTAAGCTTGCCGCCCGACACCGATCTGCCCGACCAGGTGACGGCCTATTTGGACAGTCCCCGAGGCTTGAGGGCTCGAGCTCGCTTCAAGTGTCGAACACGACGGCAATGGTACAGCGTGCCTGGCATCGTGAGACCATGCTATTTCCTCCAGTACATGTCAGGCGCAGATGTTCGCTTGGCACGCAACATTGTGGGCGCTGCATGTACCAACAGCGTCCTGGCGGTCAGACTTCTGAACAATGCTGAAGCAAATACATGCCTACCGCTTTGGATGTCTCCGCTGACTCGCCTGAGTTGCGAACTGGAGGGGCATCCGCTGGGAGGCGGCATGCTGAAACTTGAACCTGGGGAGGCGCGAAAAGTAGTATTCGACAAAGCTGGCTTGGAGAAAGACGACCTAGCCGTTGCCCTCTCTGCTCTGGAGACGATCCGCAGCTGGCGTCATGTACGAAGCGGTAGTAGCTAGACTGTTGGCTGCCGATCACCGATAGGCAGGGTGAACCGAATGACTGCTCCGCGCGCTTTGTTCGGCTCCGCCCAAATCTTTCCGTTGTGAGCCTCGACGATTCCCTTAGAGATGGCGAGGCCCATGCCCATACCATCGGGTTTGGTTGTGAAGAATTCCTCGAAAAGCTGGGAACCCTCTCCGTCAGGAATACCGGGTCCAGTATCCCGTACCGTGACCAGGATCTGAGTTGGCTGCAGGCGCTCCGTGACAATCAGCACCTCCCGCTGCACAGGATCGGCTGCATCCATGGCTTCGAATGCATTCATCGCAAGATTGAGAACGACCTGCTGGATCTGCACGCGGTCAGCGAGCACTTCCGGAAGAAGCGGATCGAGTGCCACTTCCAAAGCCACATTTCTACGTCTAGATTCCGGAGCAAGCAGCCCCACCGTCTCAGAGACGATTTCGTTTAAATCCACAGGCTCTTTATCGGGAGCTGACTTCCTCAGCATCGCGCGCGTCCGGTCTAGGATCTCCCCTGCCCGGTGCCCTTCACTAACGATCCGTTCCAGAGCCCGGCGAGCCGCATCTATGTCCGGTGGAGTGGCAGACAGCCAGTTCAGACCCGCGCCTCCGCTTGTCACCACCGCGACCAACGGCTGCTTCACCTCATGAGCGATCGCTCCGGACAGATGCCCCATGGTGGCCACTCGATTCGCGTGCGCAAGCACAGACTGTAGCTCGATATACCGCTTCTCGCTTTCGTGGGCAGCCTGTGCAGCCTGCTTCCTTTCGCTCAGATCGAGCACGAAAGCGATACCTTGGGTTGCTCCAGCCCCCCCAAAAGAGGTAGCGCCTATCATGACCGGCACCCTGCTGCCGTCTTTGCGAATGAATTCCTTCTCCCAAGGTCGGGCAGTTCCGGTCGCTAGCACCTCTTCTACGACTCGCTCGTCGTTTTCCTTTCCTTCGGGTGGTGACATCTCGGTCCAGCGAAGGCACCCGCGGATCAAATCCTCGCGCTCGTAGCCGACGATCCGGAGGAAGGCTTCGTTCGCGTCAAAGATCAACCCGTCAATCTTCCACATCATTATCCCAATAATGTCGGACTCGACGAGGCTACGAAATCTCGCCTCCCTTTCCTCAAGTTCCCGATAAAGACGGGTATTCTCCAGCGCTATCGCCGCCTGAGAGGCAATCAAGGTAAGAACGGCCACGCGGTCCGGAGTGAAAACGCGGGTCGCCAGGTTGTTCTCCAGATACAGCTGCCCGATCGTTTTGCCCCCGTTCAGCAAAGGCATCGCGAGCACAGATCGAACGCCATTGTCTCTGATATAGTTGTCCGAACGGAACCGCTGATCGGCAGTGGCGTCGTCAAGGACTACCGTCTCGCCAGTGCGGCCTGTGTAGTGCAACACAGCAGCTGAATAGCGTCCCTCCGGCAATCTGCTGTCATTTCGTTGGCTTGAGAGCACCTCGAGTGGGGTCGGAAGCTCCGCCCCTAGATAAAGACCGTCGTCGTCCAACAGAAACAACAGTGCCCTTTCCGCGGCGGCCTGCTCAATGACAAGACGCATCAGCCGCTCGAGTAGCCTGTCTTGATCCATCTCACTCGCGATAGCTTGAGAGACTTTCAAGACGATCGAGAGTTCCAGCCGCTCGACCGAGGCGAGGCTCGTTGTCGCGGCCTTTGATAAAGAGGGCTGCTTATCAAGATCAGGATTAGCGTCGTCGAGTTGTCGGACCTTGGCAACGGCACCCCATGCGAGATACCGGTCTCTGGACTGGCGAAGGTAGAGGCTTGCGATGCTCTCCAGCCCGCGCCTCTTATAGAAGTGGGCCGCAAGTTCATATGAGATTGCTTCGTTCTGGAGAAAGCCGTTCTCCTTAGCCTCTCGGATTGCGACTTCGAAGAATCGCTCCGCGTCCTCCACTCGACCCTCGATGCTTGCCACTATTGCCGAAGTAAGCGCGAATTTGTCAGCAAACGTCTTAGAACCCGTCTTTTCGGCCCACTCCTTGATCTGCCGATGGTGCACCACTATGCGATCCAAGCTCTTTAGACGATCATGCGGATCCATTCCTTCAAGACAAGCCGCCGTCGCCAGAACCGTATAATAGCTGTAGTCGAGGCTGCGAATTTGCAGTTCCTTCAGCCGGGGGCCTGGATCCCCCTTTGCCGACGCCTCTAAAGCAAGTTCGTATTCTCCTGCGAGAAAATGCAGCATCAGTTTCCTTGACCAGTACCACTGGACGGTCGTACTCAGTCTCGGATGACTGAAACTATCTTCGAAGCCCTGCCCGAAGATGTCATTGCATTGCTCTGTGAGCGTTCCATCTTTGGCAAGCAAGACCGCCGAAGCACGCTCCGTGATCGCTATGAGATCGGCCCCGTTTTGGTACCCGATCTGACGTGCAAATCTGAGGTACTCGTTCGCCTCGGTGTTCACATCTATCAAGCTCATGCCGCGCTGGAACTCTACCGAGACGATCTGAGCGGCTGCGAAGCATGAGTAGTATACGTCCCCTGCGGAGACGCCCAACTTATAGGCGGTGCGGTACCAGTCAACAGCTTCGGACAATGGGCGTGTCCAGCAGGTGATGAGTCCCATCGTTTGATGCACCCGAGAGGCATCGAGGATTGAGTTCCGTGCGGCGGCAAGTTGAATCGTTAGCTCTCCAACCCGGTCAGCGTCTTCCCAACGTTCAAATGCGTGTCCGAGGATGATCCCAAGCCAAGCGTAGCCTTGGTAGATCGCTTGTCCGTGCTCCAGACTAGTCGTCGCTATCCGGCAGGCGATCACAGCTATCAGGTTGAAGTCCGTAAAGAAGGATGGGGTCAGGAGCTCAGCCATAAGTGGCATCAAAGCCAGCATGTCCGGATCAGTCATGGGTGGCAGGCTCTCGAAGACGCTGAAGCCCCTTCCCTGCAGCATCCTTTCAAGGCAGGCAAACTCGAGTTGCACTTCTTCCCGAGACGGGTGGGGAGTGAAATTCAGCCCGTAAACCCGCAGCGCCTCAAGGCCGCACTTCACGCCTTCTTCGTTCCTGGACTGGACGATGTAAAGTTCAGTCCTCAACCTATAGGCTGCCGCCATGTGCGCCTTCGTTTTCGCGGCTCTTAGGATCTTGTTAATCTGCGTTTCAGCTCCTGTAATGTCGCCAGCCAAGAACAGGCACTCCGCATGCTGCAAGGCGAGTTCAAACGCGAGATCGTAATCGGCTGTCCAACCGTTGTCCCCCAACTTCGTGCTGCCCGCCGAAAGGAACTTGCAGGCCTCAGCGTAGGCCGCAGCGGCTCTCGCCTTCAGACCTGCTCGCAGCAACACCAAAGCTGCAGTCTTGCGCTCGGCAGATGCTATCTCTCCGTTCCCCCCACGCAGTAGATGGCTGGCAAGTTCAAATACCTGATCGTCCAGATGATCTTCGCCGTACGCTTGCAGCAGCCGAGCAGCGATGAGACGGTGCTTCTTTTGCCGCTCCTCCTCCGGCAGCATTACATAGACTGCCTCCTGTACCCGGTCGTGGGCGAACGCATATGCATCATCGATCCGAAAAATGAGGTCGGACTGGAGTGCCGCCGACAACTGGCTTTCCACCTCTGCTTCAAGTAGTCCCTTAAACTTACAGAGGCGATCAATGCTTACACGCTCGCCAAGGCAGGCGAGGTCTGAAAGCAGTTCGCGCGAACGTCTGGGGAGGCGGTTCAAACGCTCGATCATTAGGTCGACGACGTTGTCACTTACGTGCCTGTGCTGGACAACAGCAGTATCCCAGTCCCACTGCGACCCGTCGTGGGTAAGAAGCCCCTCATCCGCGATGGCGTGCATAAACTGGATGACAAAGAAGGGGCTTCCCGATGTCTTCCCCAAAGCAATCTCTGCAAGAGGCGCGACCTTCTCCGGATCGCTCCCCAATGCGTCTGCGACCATGGAGACAACGCTTTCTGCCGATATGCTTCCAAGTTGGATCTCAATGATATCGGCACGCGAGGAGCGGATGGTCGCCAGGCATCCTGCGAGCGGATGATCATGGCGCAGCTCGTTGTTACGGTAAGCACCTACGATCAGTATGTTTCCCAATTCCGGCAGGAGCGAGAGGTACTCGAATACATCGAGGGTTGCTGCATCCAGCCACTGGAGGTCGTCAAGAAACAGAACCAGAGGATGCTCCGGCCGAGCGAACACTTCAAGAAACTGCCGGACCGTGGCGCGAAACCTGCTTTGGGATTCCCTCCCGGTGAGGTCGGGGATCGGGGGCTGCTCTCCGATTATCAGTTCTAGCTCAGGAACCAGGTTGACGATCAACTGCCCGTGCAAACCAAGAGCATTCGCTAGACCATTCCGCCAATGTTCCAGATCGACCTCGTCCGTAGCCAGGATCTGCCTTATCAGCCCCTGAAAAGCCTGTCCGAGAGGTGCGTAAGGAATTCCGCTCTTGTACTGATCGAACTTGCCACTCGCGAAAAAGCCGCGCCCTGGCAACAGTGCCCTGTGCAGTTCGTTTACGACGGAGGACTTGCCGATACCTGAAGGGCCCGACAACAAGACAAGCCCCGGCCGTCCGTCCACGACCACTCGGCCGAAAGCGTCCAGAACCCGTCCGACTTCGGCGTCTCGCCCGTAGAGCTTCTCCCTGAATAACAGATTGCCGCTCGCGTCCTGTTGCCCAATCTGAAAGGCGGTGACCTGCGAGTCCCGCTCCAATTCATGGAGGCACCGTTGAAGATCCAGCCTGAGCCCTCGCGCCGTTTGGTAGCGGTCATCCGCCGCTTTTGAGAGGAGTTTCATCACGATGGCTGAGACGGCGACCGGGATGTCATGCCTACGAGCGGCGAGATCGAGCGGCTGCCTCGCTACATGACTGTGAATCCATTGGGAGGGATCACCGGCGTCGAACGGAAGCCTCCCAGATATCATCTCATAAAAGACCACTCCTAGCGAATACAGGTCGCTACGGGCATCGATGGAGCGATTGACCCGGCCTGTTTGTTCGGGCGACATGTACGCAAAAGTACCGGCGATCATCTCGCCCGCTTGAAGTGATTGTCGTTCCCGTTGAAGCCGGGAGGCTATGCCAAAGCCCGTCAGCCATGCTTCCCCCGAAACTGGATCTAAAAGAAAGTGGCCCGGCTTGATGTCTCTATGAATCAGTCCGGATTCATGCGCCCGCTCCACTGCACCCACCATTCCGATGGCAACCCGGAGGAACCTGCTCAACACCATAGGAGGTCCGACAAGCGCGGAGAGAGGCTCGCCCCCTGGATCGTTGAGAACCAAGATGGTGCGGCCACCGCTCCGGATCAGTTCGACAGGCGGGGCAGCCCAGGAGACATCCAGTATAGGCCGTAGGGAATGATAGTGGGCTAGGCGGGAAAGGACCGCAGGTGCCGGTATCTCCGATGTGGAGGTGACCACAAGTACCGAAGGCAGTTCGGAGCCGCCCTCCCTAAACGCTCTACAGAAAACCGTTTCGCTGTCCTCCCAAAGCACTTGAGAGGCAGAAATACCAGAGCTTTCCAAGTCACGACGCCAGGCTCTCTGAATCATCTCCGTTCCAGGCGAAGGCATACCTCTCGAACTGAGGCGCTTAACGCTAGCATCACTCGACAGGAGCGTCACGCGCTTTCCGTTGGACGCGGCTTATCAGGGTTCGACAGAGGCTTGTTTCTTGCTGCCATTGCATCCGACACTTTCAAACGCCTCGCTCCCTACACCGCCTCGTCATTGCCCGTGTCGCGTTGGTCCTTGCGGCGCTCCGCATTCAGGGGCCAGAAGCAAACGCTGCCTGATGGGCATCCGCCAGCCGACAAGGCCACCAGGCGTTGGTGTGGGGCACGCCGCTTGAGGTATCGAACAACTGATAGGCAGCGAACGCAGTCGAATCTGTAATAGGTTTCTGTTACATGTTGACGGCCTGCGGTCTGCTATTATCCGCGTCGGGGTAGCGCTTGTGGCCCGAAGAAGTGCCGACTACTTGGCTTGGCACGTGTCGTCGTGGGGGAGCCTAGATGGATCCATCGGATCAAATCGTATTCGTTGTGGATGACGAAGAGCAGGTACGGGTATCTATAGTGGACCTGCTTCGGTCTGCGGGGCACAACGCGGTGCCCCTCGCAAGCGCAGCAGATTACCTTTCGATAGGGGCTCGCCCACGATCTCCCGCCTGCCTGGTGCTAGACGTGGACCTTCCGGAGCTGAACGGGCTTGAACTTCAGGTCGAGCTGGCGGGCATGGATCATCCGCCAATCGTGTTCATTACAGGGTACGGCGACGTTCCATCGTCAGTCAGCGCGATGAAGCGCGGAGCGGTGGATTTCCTGACGAAGCCCTTTGATGCGTCCGATCTTCTGGCCGCCGTCCGGACTGCGCTTGAGATAGATGCCCTTCGGATTCGTCAAAACATTGAAGTGGCAGAGCTCGAGGAGCGCTACCTCCGGCTGACCCCGAGAGAACGCGAGGTTCTGCCGCTGGTGACGGGAGGCTTGCTAAACAAGCAGGCGGCAGCACAGCTTGGGATAAGCGAAGTAACCCTCCAGATACACCGCAGCCGGGTGATGCAGAAGATGGAGGCAAGTTCATTGGCGGAACTGGTTCGGATGGCGGAACGGCTGCGTATACCGATCAGTTTCTCTCGCTATGGAGGAGCGTTTCCGCATGAAGCCACGGTCATTCGCGGTCGGGATTGTTGATGACGATCCTCGCCTCCTCGAGTCGCTTGGCGACCTGCTCAAGTCCGTAGGGTACGCGGTAAAGGCATTTCCCTCCGGGGACGCTTTCCTTGATCAGGCATCGCTGGACGACATCGGATGCTTGGTGACAGATGTGAGCATGCCCGGCATGAACGGGTATGAGCTCCAACAACTCGTGAGCCTACGCGCGCCTGGCTTGGCCGTGATCTTCATCACCGGGAACTCCGACCTGATGGAAGCTGCAGAGGCTGACGGTTTTTCGCGCGGCAAGCACTTCCAGAAACTCTGCGGCAGCCATGCCCTGCTTGAAGCTGTGGCCGAAGCGGTGAAGACGCGTTCGTAACCGCAGCAGCCGGAAACAGCGGCCAAACGGTATTCGTGGAGCGAGTTACTTTTTCGGCGTTTGTGCCTTGTATAGCGCGGGGGTGTCCATTGCTATGCCACCTCACGATAATGGTGTCGGACTTAAAGCTCGCGGATTAAACATCCTCTCGTCAACCCAGTTGCAGTACCCCAAATCTCTTCCAGGTAGCACTAGAACCGCTGCCTTCCTGCCTCTGCTGCGAGGTCGATCAGCTACAAAATCCCGCTTCGCCATGCCTGATATCAGCTTCTTCATTGTCTGTAACACGATAAGGCATGCCTACTACAAGCGCATTGGGATGCAACGGGAAGGAGAACCTGTCAGCGCCCCGCAGTCTCTTCGGCTTCGACGGCTGCGTACGCCATCGCAGTAACAGATAGGTATGATTCCAGCTGCTCGTGCCTCTTTGGTATGTTCTTCAAAGAAGCAAGGGTCAGGGGCTCGCAAAGTGTGGCCTAGCTGACACCTCGGCATGGAGCCCAGGAGCAGGTGATGGATAGAGCGACCAGCTTGACCATTGGGAACTGTCGAATACTTCTTGATCAGCGTGTTGTACTGATCGAAGATAGAATGGCCGACCTCGGTTCTCGTGCGTTGGCCCTCCTGCTGTGTCTTGCTGAAAGACCGGGACATACCATCAGCAACGAGGAACTGCTGAAGGCAGTCTGGCCAAGAAGCATCGTTGAAGATTCTTCCCTTCGGGCGCAAGTAGCAAAGCTTAGGAGAAAACTTTCTCATTACAAGGTTGACGCTCTCATTTTAAATCACAGTGGGCAAGGATACTCCTTGGTGGTGGCACCAACCAGCGACCAAAGCGAGCTCTCCCCGCGCCCTTCTTCAACTTTCGGCGAAAACACACCCCTGCGTGCCCTGTTCGGCCGGGAGGTTGAAATGGCGAACGTCATTGATCTTCTAGCTTCCCATCAGGTCGTTACTCTCACGGGTCCAAGCGGAGTGGGCAAAAGCGCTTTGGCATGTGAGGTCATGCGCCATCGTGAAGAAGGTGGTGGCGCAGTGCGCTACATCGACATCGAGAAGCCCCAATCACCGAAGATAACCAGAGCCATTATAGCTCGCACGGCCCAAGAGCTTGGCTTGGTTCGATCTGAGCGGCGGCGAGCAGCATCCGAGCTACGGCCGTTGCTAATTCTTGATCACCTTGAGCATACACCCGATTTGCTTTCGAGCTTGAGCGACGACATCGGATACCACCGACCTCCAATCGAAATACTACTTTGCTGCAGCCAGCCGCTCCACATGGATGGAGGGTGTACTGTCCGTCTCAAACCGTTGGAGGTTCCGCTTCTACAGCGGGACACTCCGTGTGACTTCAGACAGTCGCCTGCAGAGACGCTGTTCTACGCGCTGGCGAAAAAGCGGAGGTTCAACCTCCTGCATTCGGAAGCCGTCAAGAAACTGGTGAGGACAATATGCTCGCAGGTGGAGGGCTTTCCACTTGGTATACACTTGGCGGTAGCACAGCTGGAACACATGAAAATTGAGGGACTTGCAAGGGAGCTGGTTGCTGGCTTCGACGTCCTAGTGGATGAAAGCCGCGCTCGGCCTCATCGACACACGTCTGTTCAAGCCTCATATGAATTCCAGTATGCGTTACTAACGCCGAGAGATCGATTGCTTCTTGAGAGGCTCTCCATTTTCCGTGGGGACTTCCCCGCTGAGGCCGCCATTGCTGTTGCAGCTATCGAAGATCTCACGGAGCGGAACGTATTTGCTGGACTTGGAAGCCTTTGTGGGCACTCGGTACTTGCCACGTCTAGCCGGGGTGAGCTAGGTGGCTATCGTCTCCCGGCGACATTCAGGACTTACGCCTTCGAACGGCTGCAGAGAGGAAGCGGGTATGACGCTATTGTCCGCCGCTACGCAGCCTACATCCTAGAGCAGGTAACAAAGCGCTCCGATAGTGACCAGCAGCTCGCCAGAACCGATGACGCATTGATACCAGATCTGCTTCACGCTCTGGAGTGGTGTTTTAGCGCTGAAGGAGATGCTGAGACTGGGTTAGCATTGGTGCTTGCGGCAGTGCCTGTTCTTTTCAAGAACTCGCTTCTGGATCCTTGCAGGCGTCACGTCGAGCGGGCTTTGGAGAGAGTTGGATCCGACAAGAACAAGGCCCACCAGATAATGCGTCTCCATGCTGCGCTGGGCGGAGCTTACATGAACATACGTGGTGCCGGGGCTAAAACTCGTTCGGCTTGGCAGACGGTCATGACTTTCTCGGGCCAGCTAAGGGACATCGACTATAGGCTCCGCTCGCTCTGGGGCTTCTGGGTTGATAGCCGAAACCAAGGTAACTACGGCGAAGCGTCAAAGTACAGCAAAAGGTTCAAACGTCTATCGCGGCTCTCCGACGACATGGATGTCCACAACAATAGTCTTCGGATGGAAGGGATTACCCTGTTTTATACCGGTGACCTTCAAGGGGCGCGCGTCCACTTGGAGAACCTGGTATGTCGTCCAAGCAACCACGACATCTCTAGCTTCCAATTTGATCAGCGAATCAGCGCGAATACGTTTCTAGCGCAGATCCTTTTCATACAGGGCTTCACAGATCGAGCGCTCGCCATCGCCACTAGTACCGTGGGTAGCGCGCTCACGCTTAACCACTCCGCTTCTGTCTGCTACGCACTCGCCGAAGGCGCGTGCCCTGTAGCATGGTATGCGGAGGACTTTTCGACGCTCGGCCGCTTCGTCTGTTTGCTGCTAGAGGCTTCGTCGACTCCAGGACTAGAAGCGTGGAGAACCGTCGGACTCGCCTACCAAGGCATTCTCAACTTGGCTCAGAAGAACGAAGGCGGGTTTGAGACGCTACGCGATGCCTTGGCATCGCTCGGCCAGGGCCGACTGTCAACAGGTTTTCCTCTAGGTGTAGCACGTTACGCAGGGGCCCTCCAAGAGCGGGGCCGGGAAGATGAAGCCAGATGCATTCTTGAAGACGCAGTAGCCGGGTCGAAGATATTCAACGAGAAATGGTGTCAACCTGAACTGCTGAGGCTAAAGGCTCTCAGTGTCGTGAATGGCTCGGCTCTGAAGGCCGTAGAGCTTCTGCAGCACGCATATGAGTTAGCCGATCAACAAGGTGCGCTCGCTTGGCAGCTTCGTGCGGCTGTTTCGATGGGCGAACTGCAAGAAGCGCACAAGATGCCGCTGACAGCTCTGCCTCTAGCTTTGTACGTGTTGGAGAAGTATCCGGAACCCGGCAACTCGGTGGACTGTAGGAGGGCGCGTGAGCTTCTTGAGCGTCACGTGCCTTGCAGCACGGGCATGCTCGGTCGTTCACTGCACGGCTCAGCTTCCAGCGCTAAGTTTCGTCTCATCCATGCTGGTGTTTCCTAGAGCTGGCGGAAAACGAGCCCATCCGTCGGCGGTCCTTCTAATCATTTAAATGTCAGCCAGGTAAAATACGGTTCAGCAATAGCGCCTTACAGAACTAGACTAAGGAAGCTGCTTCTCCGCCAAGCCTTCCACGAGCGATGGGCTCGTTGCCGCAGTCTCAGAATGCGGTGGCGGTCTTGCTAAAATTCCGCCTCCGCCTCCCGCTCAGCCGACCTCGCAGAAGGACTAGCGCATGTAAAACACGCAGATTGCATTGCTGCCGCAGCGGATCAAATGGTGCACTTCCGCAACATTCTAGGCCGTACAGATGCCCCCCGGCGCTTGTAACCGAGCAGGAACAGCTCCGTGGCAGAACATCGCATACTTGTGTGGGTGCATGTCTCTCCATGCTACTTCAGCTAAACATCCGCAAGAGGTGGTCCAACCTGCGGTTCGGAAGTCTCCGCAGGTGACGCGCCATCCGCCCATTTACGCGCCGCTGTATTCCCGAAAATGTATGCCTTTCCCGCATTAAGCCCGCCATGTATCTCCGAAACGGTGCGTGTGGCATCGACACGGCGTATTCTCTCTATCGCTTCGGCCGCTGCATCGGGTGTCTCTCCCAACACCTGAAGAGCTTGAGCCGCCAAGAGAAGGGCGGACTCGAAGGTCTCCTTCACGCAGTTCCGAACACCGACGGCGGCCAACTCTAGGACATGTTCACGATCATAGGCGCGGACAAAGATTGGCACGTGTGAAAATTTTTCCGTGAGCATCTTCGAGATCCGAACCACAGTGGGTGGATGGTCAACACATATAATGATCGCTTTGGCCGTATGAGCTCCCGCGGCGTCCAATATGTCGGACCGACCGCCGTCTCCATAGTAAATTTTGAAACCGTATTCTTCGGCCTCTTGGATCATCGTTCCATCTGTATCGATCAAGGTTATGCGGTACCCGCTCTCAAGAAGGGGTTGGCTTACGATCTGCCCAAAGCGGCCAAACCCAATGATGAGCACATGTGAGCTGTCATCTCGGGGCGCTGGCAGTTCAGTTGGATCCGCCACAGTCGCTGTCAGGATCGGGTCGACGAGACGCAGTATAATTGGCGTTACGCCCATCGAGATAGCAGTCATGGCACCGAGAACAGCGGCTGTATTGGGACTGATCAACTCAGCTCCCAAAGCAGCGGCGATTAATACAAACCCGAACTCGCCGCCTTGGGCCAGGATCGCGGCTCTCTCGATCGCAGGTAGGTGATCAATCCCTGCCATCCGTGCGGCGAGATAGACGATAGCGGATTTGACAGCCATGAATAAGGCGGACATCCCGAAGATAAGGAAGAAGTCATCCTTCAGCGCCCCGGCGTCGATGTTCATCCCCACGGCGAGGAAAAACAATGCCAGCAAGATCCCCTTGAATGGCTCAATGTCTGCCTCGAGCTGAAGCCGAAACTCTGATTGCGATAGTACGACACCCGCCAAGAACGCGCCTAGCGCCATCGACAATCCAATCGAGTGCATGATGAAGGCTACGCTCAGGACGGCCATGAGCGCCGCGCCAGTCATCAAGTCTCGATTGCCGGTGGCCGCGACCGTTTGGAACAGTGGCGTGAGACCCCAGCGCGCGAACACCACCAAGACGCAGAACGACCCGGCCGAGATCGCCATGTTGGTAAAATTGAATTCCTCGAACCCGCTGGATGTGGACGGCGCGAAAAGCTGTACCGATAGAAGCAGGGGAACGATCAGTAGGTCTTCAAATAGCAGGATCCCGAGAACCCCCTGCCCGTTCTTCGTCATCATGAGATGGCGATCTTTGAGAAGCTGAACCACGGTGGCAGTCGATGTGAGCATGAAAGCCAGGGCCGCTAGGGCAGCCGCGCCTATCGAAAACCCAAGCATGAAAGCGATCGCGGCAAGGGCGAAGGTACCCGACACGATCTGCGTTGTCCCGGTACCGAAGATGTCCCTCCTCATTCGCCAAAGGCTCCTGGGCTCCATCTCCAAGCCGATGAGAAAGAGGAAAAGGACGACCCCGATCTCCGCGAGACGGAGGATTGTTTCGCCGTCGCTCACTAAACCGAGTAGTGGTCCAATGATGAACCCCGCCAATATATAGGCGGGGATGGCTCCCACTCCCGCTCGCTGCATAAGTGGTACTGCCAACACCCCAGCCGCCAGTGAGGTTATCACCTGTATTGGCAGGTCCGAGCCCGCAATTTCGATTGCCATGACGTCCTCGCTGCTACTATGGAGGACACACATTCAAGCAGGGTTGGGCGCTATTCTTGCAGAAACCGACCTCTGGGCGCTTCTGCTACTTTTTGTGAGAGGCTGAACCATGCGCGGCGATGCTCTTCAAGGCACGCTGTCGCGGAGCGGAGCGCGACATGGCGCGCTTAGGGCCAGCAACAATCCCATAGAGAGGACGATCAGCCCGAGCACCTGAAGGGCCGTGGGCAACTCGCTTGAAACGGGGATACCCAAGATGATCGCGACCGAGGGAGCGAGCGCAGGAAAGATAGAGGCTCTGCTTGAACCCAAGGCCTCAATTGCCCTGCCGAATGCAAATAGTGCGACAACGCCCGAGAACAGTCCCAGCACGATCACGAGCCCGATTACGACGATCGGATCAATGAGTAGCAGGTTCGAGGGGCCATGCATCGCGAGGTACAAAGGCGTGAAGGTCAAGCCTGAGGCGACAGAAACCACCGCAGTAGCCGTCAAAGCCTCGATCCGCCAGCGACGCTGGAGCACGGTGAAAAGGGCCCACATCGTACCCGCCCCCGCGAACAGCAAATCGCCCTTCCATGCGTCAGATCCACCGGTCAACACTGCGGGGCCAGCTGTGATGAGCAAACCAGCGATGATGACCACGACACCGGCGACCCTCTTTCGGCCAGGCTTCTCACCGACCACAAGGGCCGACAGCAAGATGCCCATCAGTGTGACGCACCCGAGCTGTATCACCGCGCTATGAGCCAGCGGAGCATAGTAGAACCCTGAGGCACCTACTAATACGAAGGCGGGTCCCGCAAGCAAAGCGAGCACTAACCCTCTGATCCACCCTGCGCCGCTCAAGGTCCAAGGGGCATGCAGGAGCAGCCAAGGCAGCAGCAGAAGGCCTGCCGTGGCGTAACGGAGGAACGCCATATCGTATGCTGACAGCCCCGCGCCGATACCGTACCTGGTCGCAACTAAGTAGCCACCCCAAATGACCGCCGCAGTAAGGCCGAAAAGAACTCCATGTCCTTCCTGCGAACGCCTTGGAGGTTCGTCGCCCGGCGGGCCAGTCGGTTCGACACGGCGCGGGAAAGCATCTTTTGGGCGTAGCTCTACGTTCAACGTAGCCTCCATCAAAACGGCTCGACGAGCAGCCTTAGCTTGTGAATAGCGCTGATGATCAAAGACGCACTATGACGGACTTAAGCTGAGTGTAGTGGGCCAAGGCTTCCATGCCTTGCTCACGACCATAGCCGCTCTGTTTGAAGCCGCCGCAGGGGGTTTCGACAAAGCCGCCGCTGTACTCGTTGACGACAATGCGCCCGGCGTCGAGCTGTCGGGCTACTCGATGCACCCGTCCGATGTCGCGGCTCCAGATCCCTGCGGACAACCCAAAATCAGAGTCATTTGCGATAGCAATGGCATCACATTCGTCCTCGAAGGGTATCACCACTACCACTGGCCCAAAAATTTCCTCCCTGGCAAGCCTGCTCTGATTACTTACTCCGAGATAAACGGTCGGCTCGACGTACCAGCCCTCTCCGTACTTCCCGCCGCTTGAAACGTGGCCGCCAATTGCGCAGTCGAGACCCCCTTGACGAGCAAGGTCGAAGTAGCCTTGGATCTTCTCATATTGGGCTTGCGTCGTGATTGGGCCGGAAGTGGCGTCATCTTCTGGGCCGACCCGCAGCGCGGCGACTTCGGCGACGAAGCTCTCGACAAATTCGTCATAGATGGACCTTTGCACAAGGAGACGCGTGCCTGCCGCACACCACTGGCCGCTATTCCACGTGAACGCCCTGGCCGATCCCTTTGTAGCCGCGTCCATTTCGCAATCGTCAAATACAATGTTCGCTGATTTCCCGCCAAGCTCGAGCGTCAGCGGCATTATTCGCTCCGCCGCAAGCTTCCCAAGCTCCTGGCCAGCTCTAACGCTTCCAGTAAGCGAGATCTTTTGGATGGCCGGATGAGCAACCATCGCGGGGCCCACCACACTCCCGCGCCCCACGATCACATTGAAGACCCCAGGCGGGAGCCCAGCTTCCTCGACCGCAAGCCTCGCCAACAACACTAGCGATCCTGGCGTATGTTCCGAAGGTTTGGCGACGACGGTATTCCCCGCGGCAAGTGCTGGGGCAACTGCCCTGCACGCCTGATGCAACGGAGCGTTCCAGGGAAGAATAACGCCTATCACGCCGAAAGGATCGCGTCGCGTATAGATGTGGTACCCCGGGCCGTGGTTGATGAACTCACCGTCCATCGTGCCCACAATTCCACCGTAAAACTCAAAAAAGCGGGCGGTGAGATCAATTAAGGCGGCCATCTCCCCGGCGGGCTTGCCAGTCTCACGGCTCTCGGTCTCCCCTAGTAGACCTTCGTTGGCGCGGACGACCCGCCCTATTTCAACGAGTATCCGCCCCCTCTCAGCCGGAGGCATATCTCGCCATAGACTAAACGCCCCGTTCGCTTCATCCGCCGCGGCAACCAGATCTTCCGCCGTGCATACGGCAACTTCCTTGAGTTTGCCTCCGGTGCGCGGATCTAGCTTGGTTGAGTACCTCCCCCCGGAAGGAGGGAAAATGCGTCCCCCAATGTAGCTATCAACTTTGGCAGCGGCATTTACTCGTTCAAGCATCGCTTCCTCCAAAAATAACCGAGACTTAGGCTCTGCGGATGCTATTGAACTACGCGCTCAACGCCTCTTGTTCGAAGTCAGTGGAAAGCGAGACGTGACGCAAATTGGCAAGAATATCAGCATCCGCAGAATGCTTCGCTTCAATGGCAGCGACAGTATCACTACCAAGGGGGAGCCTGATTGGCGGCTCTTTCCAGCTCGCAAGGTCCACGATGGTCCTGGCGAACTTCTCAGGGTCACCAGGTTGGTTGTGGTTCAAGCTCCGTGCGTGTGCTCGAACCGCGCCTGACGTCTCGCTATAGTCCTCGATAACCATTGAGCTTACGGTCAACGAGCTTGCGTCTAGGAAATCAGTTCTAAAATAGCCGGGCTCCACCACCGTCACATGGACCCCAAGGGGGGCTAGCTCGTAGTACAGCGCCTCGGAAAGACCTTCGACAGCAAACTTGGTTGAGCAGTATACGCCGAAGCCCGGGGCACTTCGGTAGCCACCGATGGAGGATATGTTGATGATCCGACCGGAACGCTTTGCTCGCATGTGGGGCAAAACAGCTTTCGTCACCGTATGGAGCCCGAATACGTTTGTCCGGAATAGCTTTTCGAGTTCCTCGCCGCTCGCCTCTTCAACAGCGCCTAAGAGGCCATAACCGGCGTTATTCAGTAGAACATCAACCTGTCCGAATGCCTTGATCGCCAGAGCTACTGCCTGGTTGGCTTGATCCTCGTTAGTGACGTCCAGCGGAACAGCGACAAGCTGTTCGTGCTCCCCGAGTCTCTCGACAACAGCGGCCGTATTGCGGGCAGTTGCGACCACGCAATCACCGCCCTCTAGTGCAAGCTCCGCAATGCGAGCGCCAAAGCCGCGTGACGCGCCCGTAATGAACCAGGTTTTCATTTAGTGATCTCCATAAGTGGGGCGATCGATAAGATCGCTCGTGCTTGTCACGCACGGGTCGGACGGGGGTTTGTGAGCACAATCGGATTCGGCTGTGACATCCGGTGTCTGAAAGTTGGAAGGTCGCGGGAGGCTGCAACCTACCACTGGCGGTACTTCCCTTAGATCTGATTGTCCCAGGCCGCCAATTGATGGGCCTTCAACATGTCTTCGATCGCCTTCGGAACGACGTTCCTGAACTTTCCGATCTCGCTGGGGACGATTTCTATCATCCGATCAATCATCTCCTGAGGATCCATTCGCCCCTCGGGTTTCGAGAAGAAGGCATCGAATTCCTTTCGGAGCTGTGATCTCCGGGTGAAGTGTTTGTCATCATCCAGCCAACGAAAGACATTGTCGGCCATCGTCTCGTTGTAACCTGTGTAGTAAGCCCCGGGGTTGATGGTCTGGACCTTGATGCCGTGCGCGGCTAGCTCCTGCTGAAGTGCTTCAGCGATGGACTCCAAGGCATGTTTTGTGGAGACGTAGGTTCCCCAGTTCGCCGGAGTGAAGAGACCTCCCATCGAGGAAGTAAAAACAACTTTCCCCTTTGTCTGGTTCTGTACCCACTTCCTGATCACGCCCTGCGTCAACACAAGGGGAAGAAAGACGTTGATCTCAAAGTTGCGGCGCACCAGATCTACGGGGATCTCCCAGACAGGGCCCGGCTCTCCTTGACCAGCGTTGTTCCACAGGACGTCGAAATTCCACGTCAGAGCCTGATTGATGTCGTACTGATCTGTCAGATCGAGCCGTTCAACGCGCAGGTTGGATAAGCCCAGCTGTTCAGCTTTTTGGCGAAGCGGCATCACCTGCGGGGAAACCTGTACCGTGGCTATCACGTTGTGTCCGCGCTTCGCCAAGCCAAGAGCAGCTCCCTCTCCGAGGCCTGAACCTGCACCTGTGATTAGGATAGTCTTAGCCATTTCAACACCTTCGAAATTCAGTGATCGCCTAGGCACATTCTCGCTGTAGCTAAAGTATAACCGAATATCCCGCAGACATTTTCGAGTATTTTCCGAGATAATCTCGTTTCAACTTTCTACCCGGTTGGTCGGTTACGCTGAACGATCCTACAAAGGATGGTATGTTAGCCAGTTCACTTTTGTGAAGGACTGTGAAAAGTTGTTGAGCCTGCCCGTTGTCGACAGCATCACCTAATAGGTTCCTATGATAGGAGACCCCGGCCACCCTGTGGTATCGCCTTGGGACAGGCGCGTTAACGTCATGAAAAGAGACTGACGTTGGGAAAACTCCACCAGCATTCTTCGGGGCGGCATCGAAACCTTCAGCTTCTTTGGGAAGACGGAGGGCGGGCTTTCTGGCGCGCGTTACGCGAGAACTCTGAGGGCGCAGCGCGTACTGTTCTGCTTTCGCGAGCATCTAGCGATGCCAGCCAAGACTCGGTGCTAGACGGGTTCGAACGTGAATTCGCGCTACGTGACCTCTTGAGTGAAATACCCGCTCTTCATCCTATAGCTCTCGAGCGTGATGATGGTGGTGTGACCCTTGTGATGGAGGACTTTCATGGCGATCCAGTGGGGCGATTGCTTGGTGCACCCATGGAAATGGAGCAGTTCCTGCAGCTCGCAGTAATAACAACCGCTGCAGTAAGACAAATGCACAGGGCTGGGTTGGTGCATAGGGACATCAAACCATCGAACATACTCGTGGATAGCAACTGCGAGCGAGTGAGGTTGACCGGATTCGCATTCGCGTCTCGTCTGGTTCGAGAGCGCCAATCTCCGGAGCCTCCCGAAGTGATCGCGGGAACCCTCCCCTACATGGCCCCCGAGCAGACCGGGCGCATGAATCGCTCCGTGGACTCACGAAGCGACCTCTACTCACTGGGCGTCATGTTCTGTGAGATGATCACGGGCAGCCTGCCGTTCTCGGCGAACGATGCCATGGAGTGGGTCCATTGTCATATAGCTCGTCGACCACTCATCGGCACCGATAGACGGCGTATTCCAGCAGCGCTTGTTTCAGTTATATCCAAGCTGTTGGCCAAGACTGCCGAGGATCGATACCAAACGGCCAGCGGTCTGGAACATGATCTCCGCCTTTGCTTACAGGAATGGCGGCAAACAGGCGATATTCAAACCTTTTCATTAGGCCAGCGCGACATTCCCGACAGATTGCTAATTCCGGAGAAACTCTATGGCAGAGATCGCGAGGTGCGAAGGCTCCTAGCCGCGTTCGAGCGGATCGCCCGGCATGGCACCACCGAGCTCGTCATGGTGTCCGGATATTCCGGGATCGGCAAATCCGCAATCGTTCAAGAGCTGCATCGCGCGATGGTGCCACTGCGCGGCCTCTTCGCCGTCGGAAAATTCGATCAGTTCCGACGGAATATACCCTATGCCACGGTAGCCCAAGCGTTTGGGGGACTTGTCCGCCAGCTCTTAGCCGCAAATGATTCCCAACTCGAACAGTGGCGAGCGACAATGGTCGAGGCGCTAGGGTCGAACGGCCAACTCATAGTCGACCTGATCCCTGAACTCGCTTTGATCATCGGCGATCAACCAGCGGTCCCCGATTTGCCACCACAGGACGCTCACAATCGATTTCTGCTTACCTTCCGCAGGTTCCTCGGGGTGTTCGCCACTCCGGATCACCCTCTCGTGTTGTTTCTCGACGACTTACAGTGGCTCGACATGGCGACACTGGAATTGATCGAGCACCTGATCTCGACTCCGGAGATCAGTCACATCCTGCTAGTTGGAGCTTACCGAGACAACGAGGTTGATGCTTCGCATCCACTATCTCGGATGCTCGCGACGCTCCGGAATGATGGAACCAAGTTTGAGGAAATCATCCTGAAGGCACTTGCTGTAACCGACATGACCGAGCTAGTCGCCGACGCGCTCCGTGCCGAACACGGCGACGTCAGGGCGCTTGCTGAATCAGTGGTGCAGAAGACGGGTGGAAATCCCTTCTTCGCCATCCAATTCCTGAGCGGGTTGAACGAGGATAACCTGCTGACTTTCGATGATGAGACGGCGAGCTGGGTTTGGGATCTGCAAGACATTCGTGATCAATCCATGACCGATAACGTCGTAGACCTGATGGCAGCGCGGCTGACCCGCCTACCCGAGGTAGCTCTTGAGCCCCTGATGGAGCTGGCGTGTTTAGGAAACACAACGCAGGCTAGGACACTCGCCCTCGTAATGGACTCCGACGAGGCCCAGATCCGCGCAGCTCTTTGGCATGTGGAACATCTCGGGCTAATCACGCGGCGCGACAGCACGTACTCCTTTCTTCATGACCGGGTTCAGGAAGCTGCATACTCACTTATCCCGGACGGAGAACGTGGTGCGGCGCACTTGCGCATCGCAAGAAGGCTCCTAGCTGGAACCGCTGAAAAGGACCTCCCGGACAGGATCTTCGAGATCGCAAACCAATTTGTTCGTGGTCAACCTCTGATCACCTCCGGCACGGAGCGCCTTCGTGTCGCGAAACTTTACCTGTTAGCGGGGCTGCGTTCGCGGGCTTCCGCCGCCTATACATCGGCGATAGCTTATCTCCAGGCTGGCTGCGCTCTACTGCCCGCAGAGCACTGGAAGCAGCAGTATGAGCTAAGCTTTGGGCTGAAATTCTGCCTCGCCGAGTGCCATTTCCTTAGCTACGATTTTCCCGAGACAGAGCGTTTGCTTGTCGAGCTTCTAGCCCGCGCGCATTCCAAGGTGGATAAGGCGAGCGCCTATAAGCTCAAAATCGGCTTGCACATCCTTAATTCGCAGCATGTCCATGCAATCGACACCGCCATCGAGTGTCTCGCTCTCTTCGGAGTTAGAATGAGCTCTCATCCAGAGCGGGCGGAGTTGGACCAAGCGTATCAAGATATTCGTAAGAAACTCGATGGACGGACAATACAATCGCTCGAAAAGTTGCCGCGCATGGAAGATCCCGATGTGGAGGCAGCGATGAGTGTTCTGGCGACCATGTACGGTCCAGCAATCTTCACAGACGAGACACTCTCCTCGCTCCACCTCTGCCATATGGTGTCGCTTACACTCACCCACGGCGTAACCGGCTCATCGGCATCGGGCATCGCAACTTTCGGGATTGTTCTCGGGCATGTTTATGGTGAGTACCAGGAAGGTTATGAGTTCGCGAAATTGGCGCGGGCGCTCGTGAAACGACACAATTTCCTTTCCAACGAGGCAATGACTTTATGGGCGATGGAGATTGTCAGCCTTTGGACAAACCCCGTTTCAGAAGCGATCGACGCCATAAGAGCGGCTTTCCGAGCGGGCGTGGAAGCTGGGGATCTCTTGATTGCGGGATACGCGTGCAATCACTTGATTACGGATCTCCTCATCCGCGGCGATCGACTGGATGACATCTCCGCTGAGATTGAAGGCTCTCTAGCGTTCGCGCAGCGCGCAGGCTTTCGCGACGTTACCGATGTAATCATTGGTCAACAGCGCTTCGTCATGGCTATGCGGGGCCTCACTCAGCAATTCGGGAGCTTTACCGGCAACAATTTTGAGGAAAGTGATTATGAACGGTCGCTGACCGCCGATCGAGCGACTACAATGATCTGCTGGTACTGGATCATAAAGGGACAGGCGCGCTTCCTAAGTGGCAGGTACGACGAGGCGAGGAGCTGCTTTGACCTTGCGGCACCGCTTCTGTGGTCTTCACCTGGGCACATTCAACTTCTCGATTATCATTTCTACGCCGCCTTGACCGCGGCCAGGTCGGATCCCTCGACTCCCGGCAAGTCCCCGAGCGACTTCACAGCCTCCCTAATTGAACACCTTACACATCTAGAGCGATGGGCGTCCAGCTTTCCCCCCACCTTCGCGGACAAGCATGCCTTGGTCAAAGCGGAGATGGCGAGGCTCGAAGGTCGCAGCGATGACGCGGCACTGCTTTATGAGCAAGCGATCCGGTTGGCGAGGACAAACGGGTTCCTACACATCGAAGCTATTTCGTACGAGCTAGCAGGATACTTTTACGCCGCGCGTGGTCTTACTGAGATCGCCCAACTATATTTGCGAAATGCCCGAGAACGCTACGCTCGCTGGGGAGCCGAGGGAAAGGTACTACACCTGGAAGAGTCTCACCCGCATCTCAGGGCACATGACCATCTGTCCGCTTCTACCAATCTCATCGATACTCGCGTCGAGCAGCTCGATCTCGCAACAGTTATGCGTGTCCTTCAGGCCGTTTCGGCGGAAATGGTGCTTGAAAAACTACTAAACACGCTGATGCGGATCGCGCTTGAACAAGCAGGAGCAGAGCGTGGATTGCTGATTCTATGTGAGGCCGCGGAACCGCGATTGGCAGCGGAAGCGTCAGTGACAAGTGGCGAAGTGGCCGTGATCATCGGGGAAAAGGCCCTCGCATCAGACGCGCTACCCCATTCGGTACTTCGTTACGTCTTGCGGACGCATGAGGGCGTAATCCTGGACAATGCCGCCGGAAACTCCCCCTACTCCGACGATGCTTACATTCAAACCAAGCAGGCTCGGTCATTGATATGCCTACCGTTAGCAAACCAAGGCAAACTGATTGGAGCTATCTATCTAGAAAACGCGCTGACATCTGGCGCGTTCATACCTTCGAGAGCCGCGATCTTACGGCTTCTTGCTTCCCAAGCAGCAATATCGCTGGAAAACTCTCGGCTCTACCGGGGTTTGGAGCAACGAGAAGCGAAGATACGACGGCTGGTCGAAGCGAACATCATTGGCATTTTTTTCTGGGACATGAACGGCCGGATAATTGACGCGAACGACGAGTTCCTTCGCATAATACGGTTCCAGCGGGAGGATGTCGTTGCTGGAAAGCTGCGGTGGACTGACCTAACGCCTCCCGAATGGCTTGAGCGTGATCAAGGGCTCTGGGTTCCCGAACTGAAACGCATTGGGAGTGCCTTACCTTACGAGAAAGAGTTCTTCAGAAGTGACGCCAGTAGGGTTCCAGTTCTGATAGGGGTCGCGATCCTCGAAGAAGACGTGGAGCAAGGCGTCGCCTTCGTGCTTGACCTAAGCGCACGTAAGCAAGCTGAAGAGGACGCGCGGAATGCGGATCTTAGATATCGCGAAGCCCATGCGGAGCTCGCGCATGCAAACCGCGTGGCTACAATGGGTCAGCTTACCGCCTCCATCGCTCATGAAGTAAGGCAGCCGATCGCGGCGACATCCGCGAACGCGGAGGCCGCACGCCGGTTCCTTCAACGTGATCCACCAAATATACAGGAGGTCGACGATGCGCTCACCAGCATCGTTGCCGACAGCAACCGCGCAAGCGAGATCATAAGTCGCATACATGGGATCGTTAAGAAGACCCCGCCCCAAAACGAGCAGTTGGAGATCAACAGCGTCATACGAGAAGTCGTCGAACTTACGCGTGGAGAGACTTCCAAGCACGGCATTCTTGTCGAAACGCAGTTTCAAGAGCAACTCCCGTTCTTGACGGGAGACAAGGTCCAACTGCAGCAGGTAATCCTCAACCTGATCATCAACGCGGTGGATGCAATGAGCAGCGTGAACGGACACGACCGACGGTTGCTCATCAGCACGGAAATGGCAGGGTTAGGAGGAGTTGTCGTTACGGTCAGTGACACCGGTCCCGGTCTCTCCGAGACAACCCTCCAGCAGGTCTTCAATGCCTTCTATACCACTAAGCCATCTGGTTTTGGTCTTGGTCTTTCGATAAGCCGCTCGATCGTGGAGGCACATGGTGGCACACTATCCGCCCGAGCCAACGAAATGGGCGGTGCCACTTTTCAATTTAGCTTGGCACCACATGAGGTCGCTGACGAGTTCTAACTTTCGCGGATCCGGTCGCTTCGACCCGGAGACCACCCTTGGATACTCATCCGGCTGCTGCTGTGCGAAAACATGATCGCCACGTCAGCTCCCCAAGTCAATGAACAGACGCCTCCCGGCCGCGTCCACGGCGCGCGTTCGTGGTGAGTCTCAAATCCCTGTGGTGCGTAGTCGGTGTTTTCCTCGCAAATTGACCAAGCTCGATTGGGCTTTCCGAAAAATGCCGCTACGACATTGATGGCAAGAATGCGCCAACTGCAGACATTGGATTGCTCGTTTGAAATGATTATGCTCGCCGCATGACGCACCGATACATCTATATGCGGCCGGTAATACTCAAAGTCATCGTGGCTGCGATGCTGATGTGTAATTCAAGTCCGGCGGCAGCAGAACGGATCAATTTCCCCGGTGGCTTTCGGCTCGGCAGTTCACTTGATGAAGCCAAGCGGCATGCGGCCACCCGAGGCTGGCAACTCGTTCCCATTTCACCTGGATTACCAAACTCATGGATCGTAAAGGACCAGAATGTAGGCGTTCATGTCTGCAATGATACCGTAGCGAGTGTAACTCAGAGTTCACCGGGTGATTTGGATGACTTTGCGCAGATTGTCTCTAACCTGCAGAGGGAACGGGGTAAGCCGACACTTCAGGTCGTGTCGTTTATGGCCGGATCGACACCGATATCAAGCATCGATGCACGTTTCGCAGAGGTGGAGGGTCTGGGTGTCGCGGTACAGTTCAGCAGCACCGGGGGCAAGCTTGCCATATCCACGAATTACTTTTCCGACAAATGCGCACCGCATCCGAAAGACCGCTAAGGGCCGACAGCAGACTTCAGCCGTTTGTTCGTCCCGAATAATTCCACGGCAAAGCTCATTGATGCAACTCTGCCTGTGGCCGTTGACGATGGCGGTGAGCGTCGCAGTCAGCGAGGCGATTGTCGCCCAATTCTCTGCTCCCGCGTCATGGCCTGCAAAGAGCGCGTTCTTGCGATTGAGAGCTATCGGTCGGATGGTCCGCTCGACGGTCTTGTTGTCGATCTCTATGCGTCCGTCGGTCAGGAAGAGCTTCAGGCCGTCCCAGGATTTGGACCTCGTCAGGCCAATGTCGGTGGACCTGACGTTCAGGCTCCCTGGTTGTGAAAAACTCCAATGTAGTCTCCATGGAGAAAATCCCGTTCTTCATCCATGGAAACCACGATCACAGATCAGGCGGCAGAGGGCAATCTGGGGACGGAACACCCGTTACTGTGGTGCGGCTGCGTCGGCCGATCTGAATCACCGGGCCAGACACACCCGCAGCCTCCACCACACCAGATGATGCGCCGCCGCAACGCGCCTAGCGCCCAGCGCTGGCGCGCCTCTTGGCAGATCTTCTTGCGTTCCGCGATACCCTTCGAAAAACGGTTCATCTGGCGGGCTAACCCGATCATGCTTTGGTTTAGGTTGCGCGTCCCACAGTTCAATCGCGCCTGATCCGACGCGAGAGCATCCTTGGCAACATCAAATCCATTGCCAAGGAGGACGTCATGAACACTCGCGCTAACTTCGGTACACCGGCATCGGCTCGAAAAATCGCTGACTTGGGACGTGCGGAACAGGCGGCAGTCCTTGCCCAATTGCTGTCGGTTGCGGAGGAGTATCTCAACGCAAACCCGCTCGAAGCCCTGAAGTCAATTGACCACGTTCAGGCCATTCTCACGAATGGTGGCCAACATCCAGTCCGAGGGGGGCTTGCGCCGTGGCAACGCAGGAAAGTCGTGGAATTCGTCGAGGAAAATCTAGGATCCGCCATCCGGATAGAGGAGCTTGCGCGGCTGGCGAGACTCCATACGAGCCACTTCACACGCGCATTCAGGGCCACCTTCCAAGATTCCCCCTATAACTACATCATTGGCAGGAGGCTAGCGCGGGCAAAGCAAATGATGCTGGAGACCAATGAACCTCTTAGCTTCATCGCTCTCGAATGTGGCATGTCCGATCAAGCTCACTTCTCGAACCTCTTCCGCAAGTTCTTCAACACCACGCCCAACGCCTGGCGCAGACAGTACGGACGAGGCCCAGAGTTGCTCGTATCGTGAGGACACTAACACCTCCGTATAATTCCGTCGAAGCGGGAAACATGGGAGGTTGCGAGAAGTTGATAGCGACTTCGAGGACACCAACAAAGGAGAGCCGTGTGATCGCGGAGCCGCTGATTTCCATAGTTGAAGATGACACGTCACTACAAAATGCCCTTGTCCGCCTTCTCCGTTCCGTCGGCTACAACGCCAAAGGGTTTATTTCCGCCGAAGAGTTCGTGGGCGCGGACCTGCTGAACGATTGCTCATGTGTCATAACCGACATTCAGATGTCGGGGATGAGTGGATTGGATCTCACCAATTTGCTGAGCAGGCACAACCCGCCGGTTCCAGTTATCGTCATCACGGCCGGAGTTGACCAAGGTGTAAGGGATGCTGCGTTCGCCAATGGAGCCCTCTGCTTCCTCAACAAGCCCGTTGACACCTCGGTTCTCTTGGAGTGCATCAAAACCGCGCTCGCCTTTTGACACTACCGGCTACAAATTTCGCGTCCCTGTTAGCTGCTTTCACCAGGAGTCGCGAGAGCGGAAAAGTTCTCTTTCAGGAGATCAGCCATCCGGACGAGGTCCGGCACTGATTTCGCGTGTAGTTTCCGCATCAAGCTACCGCGATGCACCTTCACCGTTATTTCGCTTACCCCCAAGTGCGCGGCGATTTCCCTGTTCAGCAGCCCCGCGGCGACAAGTGGCAACACTTCACGTTCCCTAGGCGTGAGTTCATGGAAGCGACGTCGGAGGTCTTGAACGACGGCCCTGTCCAGGCGGCGCTTCCGGTCTCGGTCCAGCGCTTGATTCACTGCGTCTAGCATATCCTGCTCGCGAAATGGCTTTAGGAGGAAGTCGACGGCACCTGCCTTCATCGCCTGCGTGGTCATTGGGATATCCCCATGACCAGTCATGAATATGATCGGAACTTCGATCGAGCCTCCGATCAGCTGCTTTTGGAAGTCCAGCCCACTCACACCCGGTAAGCGAACGTCCAATACCAAACAGCTTGGCACGTCGGGTAAGCGTCTCTCCCAAAATTCGGCGGTGGAGGAGAAGGAAAATGCAGTCAGGTGAACTGATCGAAATAGCCGAACCAACGACTCCCGGACAGAATCGTCATCATCAATCACGAGCACGATCGCTTCTGGATCCGACTTTTTTCCGCCCCCACTCTTCAACATTGGCAACCTAACCCATGCTGGGAGGACGCGCCCACCATGTGAACATTGATGACCGTGGCCACTAAGGGCCGAGTTTCGATTTGCCCCAACTCAAGGCCTCCCGATCTTGTCAGCCATCCGCACAAGCTCCGCCAAGGTTTCCGCTTCCATTTTCAGCATGGCGGCGCGACGGTGGATCTTTACCGTTACTTCGCTCAGCCCAAGCCGCCCAGCGATCTGCTTGTTCATCAAACCTGCCGTCGCGAGCATCATTACCTCTTGCTCGCGCGGGGAAAGAAGCCGAAACCGCTCTCTCAACACCTCAGCTTCCGCATCGGAAGCTCGTCGAGCGCGATCTCTAGCAAGAGCCGACGCAACCGCGTCCAGAAGATCCTGATCCCTGAATGGTTTCGACAAGAAGTCGACTGCTCCAGCCTTCATCGCTCGGACAGTCATAGGCACATCTCCATGCCCCGTGATCATGATGATCGGTAGGTTGATTCCAAAGTCAGCGAGTTGCTCCTGAAATTCCAGGCCACCTATCCCCGGCAGGCGCACATCCAAAACGATACAACCCGGCACTTCCGCGCCTTTCTCCGCGATGAATTTTTGCGCGGCGTCGTAGGATCTTGCTTGTATGCCAACCGAACGGAACAGACGCTGCAAGGCAGAGCGTACGGATTCATCATCATCGATTATATGGACTATGGCGGAACTGTATTCATCGAGCATGGCGCGTCCCATTCATGGTATTCGCAACTTACCACGAGCGTTCGACCATGGACCATGAAAGCATCAACCGTTTCACATAGCTTCACAACAATTCACGTGACGCGAAAGGTCTTCCTCACTACCGTCGAGACATCAGGAAATACAACAACTTTGCCCTTCAGCTGAGGAGTTTCGTGGCTCCGACGTCAGCTGAATTGTGTCCGATTGTCATTGACAGGAGAGCGACATGGAGGAGACCGATAAAAGGAAGCCCGGTCTGGCGGGGACTGAATCCCCAGGATGTTCACATGATGCATGTCAACCCGGCGTGACGCGTCGGGAGGCTCTGCAAATCGGCGGAGCAGTCGTAGCCACCGCGCTCACCTCGGATTTTATAGGTCCATCCGTTGCGCAAGAGCCTGCGACCGCTGTTCTTGAGCCGGGTCTTTACGAAAGTGCGAGTGTATCGTTCACGATAAACGACGGAGCGGTTTCGTTGGATCTAGACCCTCGTATGTCGATCCTAGACATGCTGCGCGAACGTCTCTTCCTGACTGGAACGAAAAAAGGGTGTAACCAAGGTGCCTGCGGAGCGTGCACGGTTCTTGTCGACGGCCGCCGCGTGAACTCATGCTTAGCACTAGCCGTCGTCTACGATGGTTCAACCATCGAAACAATTGAAGGCTTGGCGAAAGGCGATGAGTTGCATCCCCTTCAGTCCGCTTTCATTGAACACGACGGGTTTCAATGCGGATACTGCACGTCAGGCCAGATCATGTCCGGAGTGGCATGCATCCGCGAAGGTCACGCGGGCTCGCCCGAAGACATTAGCTATTGGATGAGCGGCAATATCTGTCGTTGTGGCGCGTACCCAGGAATCGTCGCAGCGGTACAGCAGGCAGCATCGGGAGAACGCACATGAAGTCCTTCTCCTACGAACGCGCGGACACAGTGTCCGACGCCATCGCGGCGTCGGTGAGAGGCTTCCGGTACCTCGCAGGTGGCACTACGCTGGTGGACCTCATGCGCGAAGAAGTCGAGTTGCCTGAGCGCCTAGTCGACATCAACCGTTTGCCACTAAGCTACGTTCGCGCGGAGAACCACCGGCTCCTCATCGGTTCTCTCGCCCGCATGTCGGACGTCGCATCCAATGCTGATGTGCGGAGACTCCACCCTCTAATCTCCGAGACGCTGGTTGAGGGAGCCTCTCCGCAGTTGAGGAACGTCGCATCCATTGGAGGCAACCTACTTCAGCGCGTTAGATGTCCCTACTTCAGGATGCTGGACGCGCCCTGCAACAAACGGAACCCTGGATCCGGCTGTTCGGCTCTTCAAGGTTTGAATGTTGGAACCGCCATCCTTGGCACTAGCGAAAGCTGCGTCGCCACACACCCATCAGACCTAGCAGTGACACTCGTTGCTCTCGATGCGACGATGTCTGTTCGGGGACCGAATGGTGATCGTGTTTTCCCGGTGGCGGATCTTTATCGCCTCCCCGGAGACACTCCACATATCGAGCATACGCTGCTTCCAGGAGAACTGATACTGGAGGTCCAGGTCCCGGCAATTCCCTATTCACGGAACGCTCGCTACCTGAAGGTTCGTGACCGCTCATCGTACGAGTTCGCATTGGTGTCGGCAGCGGCCGCTCTTCAGCTGGAGAACGGTGTCATAACCGAAGCGAGAGTTGCCGCGGGCGGCGCGGGTACAATTCCCTGGCGGCTACCAGCCGTTGAAGTCGCACTCCATGGGAAGGAACCGACTCGGCAGAGTTTCGAGGCGGCAGCCGAGGCAGCAATGGACGGTGTGAAACCTCAATCGGGCAACGAGTTTAAGGTCCGGCTGCTGCCAAGAACAATCGTGAGAGCTCTAGAGATGGCGAGGGATAACACATGACATCGATGATCGGATCGCCCCTCGGCAGGGTTGACGGACGCCTGAAAGTCACCGGTCAGGCACGCTATGCGGCGGAGTTCAATCAGCCAAACCAGAAGTATGCTGTCATTGTGACAAGCACGGTCGGATTGGGATCAATCGAAGAGATGGATATCGCTTCCGTGGAACGGATGCCCGGTGTCACGGCGATAATCACGCATCTAAATGCTGGCCGATTGCCCTACAATCCTCAACGTCAGAGCATCGATCCGCCTTATGGAGAGCGACTACACGTCCTTCAGGACAATCGGATTCGCTTCTTTGGCCAACCGATAGCCGTCGTGGTGGCCGACACTCTGGATCAAGCGGAGCATGCGGCAAACGCTCTTCGAGTTAATTATAGCTTCCGCCCGCCGATGGTAGATCTGCACGCGGGTGACAGAATTCATCCCGGCGCGGGAAGCGAAAACTCCGCCGGATCTCATGCTGATGTCGAACGTGGCGATCCCAGTTCGGCGTTCGATGCCGCTGATGTGAAGGTGGATTTGGAGTTCATCATTCAGCGTGAGAACCACAATCCGATGGAGCCTCATGCAACCATCGCCGCTTGGAACGCTGATCGATTATCGCTCTGGAGCAAAAGCCAGTTCGTGGTGAGCGAGCAAGCTGAGATCGCGGCCATTTTTGGCTTACCGGCAGAAAACGTTCAGGTGATAAGCCCCTTCGTCGGAGGAGCATTTGGCACCAGTCTTAGGACCTGGCCTCATGTAACCCTAGCGGCCTTGGCCGCGCGTCACGTCCAACGCCCGGTGAAGCTGGTGCTGACTCGTAAGCAGATGTTCTACATCACGGGGCATAGGCCCGCCACCGTCCAAAGAGTCGCGCTTGCGGCCAGCTCCGACGGAAGGTTCACAAGCATCATCCACGAGGGAGCGGGAGAAACCAGCAGATACGAGGAGTTCGTGGAGGCCCTCACCTCCGTGACCAGTTTCATGTATTCATGTCCCAACGTCCGGACCAGCTATCAGCTCGTTCCGCTAGACGCCAGCACCCCAACGTACATGAGAGGCCCAGGAGAAGCGCCGGGAATGCATGCACTGGAGTGCGCCGTGGACGAGCTTGCCTACAAACTAGACCTCGATCCACTCGAACTTAGACGGATTAACGAGCCAGAGATCGACGAAGGGCGGAATGTTCCATTTTCCAGCCGGTCAATGCTCAAGTGCTACGATGTTGGCGCGAAGGAGTTTGGATGGGAACGGCGTATTCACGCGCCGAGGTCCATGCGAGACGGCCGTCTATTGATCGGCTATGGCGTGTCTACAGCTTCCTATCCCTGTCTGTTTGCGCCAGCGAACGCACAAGTGCGGCTGATGCCTGATGGGACGGCCGAAGTTCAGGCCGCTGCCTCTGACATGGGCCCTGGTACCTATACTTCCATGTCCCAGGTAGCTGCAGACTTTCTCGGCATCCCCCTCGATAGGGTTAGATTTTCCCTTGGGCAGTCCAACTTTCCAGCGACGCCTCCCCATGGCGGTTCCATGACCATGGCGTCGGTAGGTTCGGCGGTGCGAGCGGCATGCCTTGATGCCAAAGCAAAGGCGACGGAAGCCGCAGTCGGGGTGAGAGGCGGTCGTTTTGAGCATCTGCGACCTGACGCGATGGAATGGGAGGCCGGAGCCATTTACGAAAAAGGCACCCGAGAGAATGGATTGGCCTACCAGGACATCGTCGCCTCGGCAGGTGCTCCAATTGTGGGCCATGGAACCGCATCCCGAGAGAACGGCGTCGGCGAGAGATATTCGATGCATTCGTTCGGCGTCGTGTTCACAGAAGTCGCGATCGATCCTGACGTTTCAACCATACGAGTCCGACGTGTAGTGGGGGCTTATGGCGTCGGAAAGGTGGTGAATCCAATACTGGCGAAAAGTCAGTGCATCGGAGGAATGATCGGGGGTATCGGCATGGCGATCATGGAGCGCACGGTCTTGGACAAGCGTGATGGTCGCCCAGTGAACGCCCACCTTGCTGATTACCTCGTTCCGGTGAATTTGGACATGCCGCGGATGGACATCCATTTCGTCGAGGAAGAAGACACAATCGTGAATCCGTTGGGCGTCAAGGGTCTAGGAGAAATTTCGTTGGTGGGAATTTCCGCGTCGATAGCGAATGCGATCTTCCACGCTACCGGGAAGCGCAGACACGAGCTTCCAATAATGATCGAGAACCTAATCTGAAACCTGTCTCGGTCCTCGGTGGGGGCAGTCTAGCTTGAGCCGGACTGCCCCCACCGAGGCTTTCGATCAACACTGACCTTTGAGATCGTACAGGTTTCCGAAGACACCAGAGTTGCCTTGGGTTCGCAGCAGAACTCCATTAATCCACAAGGCCATCTCGTACAGTCCGATTTCATCGTATCGCGAGGTGCAATCATGAAACGATCTCTTCCGCCAAATGAGTCGCTGCTGCCGCTGGGCATCGTACTTTGGCTGACGCTCGCCACATCCACGGTTTTCATGGCCGTATTGAATCCTCGGGCAGACCCGCCCGGCCGGGTGATCATATTGGAAGAAGAGCTACGAACGGGATGAAAAGACTGTTGTCGGATTAACGGCGGCACCTTCCCTTCCCTTTAGAAGCTATCAGTCCCGAGAGGACTAGCCAAGATGAGCACTCAGTTCATGGATGTGACGAACGCCGCATTTCACGGATTCGCGCCGGAGGATGATCTAAGGCCCCGCCTTGAATCAATCACGGATGACCCTCACGAGGTGCTGTCTTTCGCGGAGCAAGCTTGCGTGGCCGAGGGCTCTGTGGCGTTGCTAACCCTTACCGAAATCCGAGGAGGCTCCTACCGCCAGCTCGGTGCCCTAATGGCTGTTTCGGATGATGGTCGCTACTGCGGATACCTCTCTGGCGGATGTATTGAACCGGCGGTCGCGCTGGAGGCAATCAAGGCCATCCGAACTCGGCGAGACCGCGTTCTCAAGCTCGGTCAAGGAGGTCAGTTCGTCGATCTTGTCCTTCCTTGTGACGGAGGCATTACTGTAGTTGTTCATATCGTTCGAGCACGCGATGTTCTTCGAATGGCATTGAAGCGCCTTCAGCAGCGCCACCCGGTTTCCATTGCATACCGGCGGTCGGCACAGGCACTTTTCCTTACCGATAAGTATCCCACCGGGTGGGTCGATGATGATATCTTCGTAAATCATGTTCGGCCTCGTATCCGACTGGTGTTGAAGGGAGCAGGTCCAGAACTCGAGGCAACGGCAAAAGTGGCGATCTCCGCCGGGCTAGAGGTGGTGATCGTCACGGATGAGATGCTTCGGACAAAGGAGATGGTTGCCATCGACGAAGACACCGCCGTTGTCTTACTTCTGCATGAACTTGAACGGGAGCGACTGCTCTTGGAGATGGCCCTTAACAGTCGCCCCTTCTTCATAGGGGCGCTCGGCAGTTCCCGAACGCATCAAAAGAGGCTCGCTCTGCTGCGAAACCGCGGATTCACCGAGGAGGCTTTGAAAGGTGTCAGAGGACCGGTCGGATTGCTTCCCAAGGCGAGATCGGCTGACATCTTGGCACTGTCAATCGTGACCGAAGTGGTCGCCAGTCGCCCCGATGGCACGTGACGAAGTCTCCACCCTGCGTCATACGGATGGCGCGACCCGGCCTGGAAGAATCACCGAACTCAACACGGATTGCCAAGACTTCACTACTCTATTCCGGTGGCATCCTTCATCCTTCCTCACACCGATATCGTTTTGTGAGGAGCAGGAGAATGCCCAGGATAGCACGTACTTCAACCTCGTTTTCCAGCCGCTCTGGCCCTAATCTGGAGGCGGTACACCATGCTGGTTCGAGAGGATTAGCGGCATGGCAGTGCAGAAGCGTTGTGGTCCATATAGAGTTGAACCAGGCTGACTTGATCGACGTCGAGACTTTGGCTTCACTGTGTCGATTGAGCGTGAGCCACTTCACACGAGCATTCAGAACTACTTTTGGCTCGGCTCCCTACAGCTACATTGTTCGCAAACGGGTAGATTCCGCCAAGACAATGATGGCTACCACGGATGAGCCGCTAAGCCAGATCGCCCTTGCCTGTGGCTTCTCCGACCAGGCTCACTTCTGCAACCATTTCCGTCGCCTCGTCGGATGCAGTCCCCTGGAATGGCGTAGGCGGCGTCAAAGAGAGAGCGCTGCCTTTCGCGGGTCCAACTCCAATTGAACATGTAGAGCGGGACACCTCTGTCGGGGCTTTGAAACTGTCCTACGCATCAAAAGCAGACACGTCTAAGGAGACATACGATGGGTGGAAAGTGCCTATTCGGCGGTTTACTTGCACTTCTTGTCAGCCAAGTCCAAGCGGCACCGCTGGAGCCAATTCCAGGCAGCATCACCTACGGGGGCGCTCCGCGAACGAAACTAACGCGAGCTCCAGTGGGAAGCACGGTCACTCATCGGTTCGTAGATGCGTTCGGCCGCGAAGTGAACGAGGTCTATCGGCTGGATGAACAGCGTGACCTTCAGCTGATACGACGCCGTATTACAGACATGAACTAAGGGAAGAGCGGTCTCGGTGCCGACCAGTTCGGGCGGGTGGCGCTGACGGCTTGCTCCGAATCTGAACTGACTGCGAACGGCAGGTTTTTCGTCCCTAGCGGCCGACCGGAGCTCCAGGGAATGAGGCATGTCCCACCTAATGCAAGGACGTCCGCGCTGGCCAGGCCAATAGCGTTTCCAGCATACAAAACCGTCACACCCAAACCTGACCCGCCTAGAACACGAAGCGCTCCGATCATTCAAAACAGGCATTTTCCCTCAATTCGATCGCGCCGTGCCGACCTATTCTAAGGGCGTCTTCTGGAGATCACGAGCCGACGAGAGGTTCAACAGCCCAGAGGGAGAAGCCAGCGAGGTCATGCTCGACGGTCATCTTTTAATTACAACCGAAACCCGAACCAGTTGGCCTATCGCGAGCCGCTGGTCACCACTGAAGGATCGAGACCATGAAGAACATTGTCATTTCCACCGCACTTGCACTTGCTTTCGCATCCACGCTCGGGGGCAGCACGTTTGCCGCCGAAGGAGATTACTACCAGGGCATCGACCCGCACATGCAGCAAGGAAAGTTAGCTGCCGACCTCGAAACGAAATCCATGGTTCGGTATGGCTTCCCCATGTCTGCTGGCGTGGCTGAAGTTGCCTCCGGTACGAACCGTCCAGTCGACAGTGGCGACTACTACCAGGGCGTGACCCGTCCCCATTGAGCACGACGATGTTCAGATGGCGACGGAGACCAAGTGCTTCCGTTGCCGTCTCTGACCAACTCACTCAACGATCAAGCTGCAGCAGTCGCAGTATCAGCCCAGCCATCAGCAAAAGGACCGAAGAGAATGAAAAATGCAATCATGTCCGCCGCCTTTCGCGCGGCCCTTGCCTCGACACTCTTCGCCGGAGGCAGCTTCGCGGCGGAAGGAGAATATTATCGCGGCGCGGATCCCAGCGCGCATGCATCGGCAATCTGGCTTGATATGACCGCGCCGCGTATCCGGTACGGCTTTCCCGTCCCGGGCAACAGGCCTCTGGCAATCTTCACCGGCCAGACCATCAACAGCGGTGACTACTATGAGGGCGCAACCCGCCCTTACTAAGGAGCTTTACCAACAGGAGCGTCATCTAGCTATGACGCTTCTTTGTTTTATAGCGAGCGCCGTTCGTCCCGCCCTTAACGTGTCGTGTCGTTTGAAAATTGACGCCGTGCTACAACGTTGCCACGAGCGCAAATCGGTAGAGTTCAGGGAACGACTTGCTGATCGACGGTCGCAGACATTCAGCCAGTCTTTCTTCGTTAACTGATAATCCTTCCACGGAGACGACTTCCCAGCGAGATCAAGTACCACGATGATGACATGCCGTGCACTGAACTTGGACGCCGCGCTTCGCTAGCAAATATTGTCAGACGCGGTGTGAAACCGCACTTCGTTGGCGCTTCCAAACATATCTCCGAGCATCAACTCTGTCATCTCCCGGCTGGAAGTGACCACCAAACGAAGCATCCTCAAACTTTCAGTAAAGTCTTACTAAAGTCATTGCAGGATAAGCACTTCTAGTTGCTCCTAACCGGGGAAGTGAAGGCGCTCTATTCGAGAAATGGCGCGCACACTGATTCTCTCAGACCAACCAGAAGACGTAAGAAAACTAACAGAGTCCTATGTCCAGTCTGGAAACTTTCCTTATCGGATCAGGGGCATCGATGCCCGCGATCAAAGTCGCAGGAAACATTGAGGCGGGAATCAACAATCTCCTGATCAGCGGCAACCGTGCCGACGCGGATCTGATGGCGTTTGAGTTTATTGAAGAATTGGCGGAGTTGAACGTCGACCTGCTCGCCGACATCGACGAGCAGCCGATCATGGACACCCTAGGGAACTACACCGACTTCCTTTCGGCAGTGGATGCGATTTTGTTTGAACGGAAAAACATCCTACTTCCTCGGCAGGCGAACAGGTTCTGCATCTGAGATGCAGAGAGTGATCGACGCATGGGTGGTACACGCCGAAAAGCAGCCGAGCGAGGACGGCGACTACCACATGAGCCACACCATGTCGCTATTCCTCATTGGAGCCGATGGACGCCTCAAGGGTCTGCTTCCCTACGGCGCGAGCCAGGAGCAGGCGCTCGAGAAAATCCGTGGGACCCTGCTCTGAGTCGGCAACTGCATCTTCGTCAGACGTTCAGCCTCATAGAGTTCCGGGTGTTCCTAACCTCCAGCAAGCAGGTAACGAACTCCCGGACAAGCCTCGCCTTCTGCATGTCTGGCCGGAACAGCAGGTAGCTCTTGAAATACACAGCGGGTTCGAAGGGCCGAAGTATGAGCCCTCGCTGCGCAAAGCCATCCACTGCCAGGGGGTTGACGATAGCGACGCCCACTCCTTCGAGCGCTAGCGTGCAGGCCGTGATGGCGAATGGCGTCTCGATCGCGAGGTTTGGTTTAGCACCTGCTTCTTCGCAGAGCTTGTCGAACCGCAACCTGGCCCGGTCCTCGGGCGAGAGGGCGACGTAGTCCACTCCGTCGAAGTCGGCGGGGTGGACTACCTCCTTCGCAGCCAAAGGATGTCCAGGCGGTATGGCGCAGAGTGCCGGGAAGCTTCCAAAGACCTGATGCTCTACACCCGACAGGTCGACTTCGTCCGCAGCCAGCCCGAGATCGAACTCTCCGTCTACGACATGATTACGGACCGAAGCGGAACTCATGATGCTGAGTGTGACAATCGCTGAAGGAAAAGCTTCCCTGAACTTGCGCACCGCTCGCGGCACGATCGTGGAGCCCGCCGCTGCGAGGCTCGCGACGCGGATGTGCCCGGAGCCGAAGTCACGGATTCGTGCCGCCGTTGAACGGAGCCTGTCGAGACCGCGGAAGCTCGTTTCCACGTCCCGGTAGAAAATTTCGGCCTCGGGCGTTGGGACAAGCCGTCCCTTCACACGATCGAACAGCGGAAATCCCACCGTCGCCTCGAGCTCTCCGATCAGTCGACTGACCGCGGGCTGCGTGACTCCCATCAGTTCGGCCGCTCGCGACGCCGTGCCGGAGATGATGACGGCCCTGAAGGCTTCGATCTGCCGGAAGTTCATCTGTCATCCTATAAGGTTTCCGCATGGACCTAGACGCTCACGTCAATTGTCCTTCTACCACGGCCGTGGCAGATTTCCAAAATCGAACGAGGACATACGATGCGTGACCTGACGCTCTGCGTTAAACGACCTGAAGTTTCCCATGAAGGTTTTGCCAGCCTGGCCACCCCGACCTACCGCGCTTCCACGATTGTCTTCAACAGTGCCGAGGCCTATGCCAACCGGTCCAAGCGTGGTCCAGACGGCTATACCTACGGGCTCCACGGCACGCCGACCTCCCGTACGCTCGAAGCCTCGATAACAGCACTTGAGCAGGGTCTGCGGACAGTGCTCGTGCCTTCAGGTCAAGCTGCCATCACCGTCGTCTTCTTGTCCGTGCTGATGCCCGGAGACACAGTGCTTATACCCGACAGCGCCTATCCCCCTGTGGCAGGGTTCTGTGAAAACTACCTGAAGCCACGCGGCATCTCCTACCGCATCTATGATCCGATGATCGGTGGTGGCATTGCCGACCTCATTGACGACAGCGTCAAGCTCATCTGGACGGAGTCGCCCGGTTCGACAACCATGGAAGTCCAGGACATCCCGGCCATCGTTGCAACTGCGAAGGCTCGTGGCGTTCTCACCGGTTGCGACAATACCTGGGCGACCCCTCTCTACTTCAAGCCGCTCGCACACGACATGGATTTCTCCTCCATGGCGTTGACCAAATATGTCGGCGGTCATTCGGACCTCCTGATGGGTTCCATCGCCGTCAAGGACATCGCGCTCCACAAGAAGCTCAAGGACACCATGCGCATGATCGGCATGGGCGTCTCGCCCGACGATTGCGCGCTCGCGCTTCGAGGAATGGAAACCATGGGCGTTCGTCTCGCCCATTCCGGTCGGGTCGCCCATGGGTTCGCTGAGAAGATGCAAGGTCGGCTGCCGCAGGGCCTGGTCTTGCACCCGGCCCTGTCAGGGGCGGCAGGACAAGAGTTCTTCAAGCGGGACTTTGCGGGATCAAGCGGCGTGTTCAGCGTGGTTATCCCTCCTCATGCTGAGGCTGCCCTGCCTGACCTTCTGACAGCTGCCAAGACATTCTCGATCGGCGCGTCCTGGGGCGGCACGCACAGTCTCCTTGCACCGATGACGATCAACCGAGTGGCAGACCCCTCAGCTCATTCGGGCACAATCCTGCGGATCAGCGTCGGCCTTGAGGACGAGAACGATCTTTGGGCGGACCTCGAACCGATCGTCGAGGCGATCGCCGCCGCGCCACCGCTGGCGAGGACTGCCTGACAGCTTCACCGACCTAATCAATAACAAAGGGAACAATAACATGAACACTTGGAAGACAGGTATTGCAGCCATCGCGATCGCGCTCTCCACCACAAGCGCGAACGCAGGGCCAACGCTGGACAAGGTCAAGGCTCGCGGGCATGTGCTCTGTGGCGCGAGCCAGGGCACGGTGGGCTTCGGTGCGCCGGACGACAAGGGCTACTGGCGGGGGCTCGACATCGAGACCTGCCGGGCAGTGGCAGTCGCCATCTTCGGGGATAAGGACAAGGTTGAGTTCGTACCGTTGAGCGGCCAGCAGCGCATTCCCGCACTGCAGACGGGGGAGATCGACATACTACCGCGAACGCTGACCTGGACACTGCAGCGTGATGCGAACGGCATCAACTTCACGACGCCGAACTACTACGAGTTCACCGGCTTCATGGTCGCGAAGTCGTCTGGAGTGACAAAGGTCGAGGAGATGACTGGAGCCTCGGTATGCGTGCAGACTGGTTCCACCACCGAAGTCGTGGTCAATGACGTCTCCTCCAAGTTGAAGCTCGAGCTGAAGCCCGTCGTGTTCGACAACGTCGCCGCAACCCGCCAGGCCTTCTTCTCTGGTCGCTGCGATGCTTTGATCACGGATGCGTCGGCGCTGGCTTCGGTGCGTGCCACGCAGTCGAAGAGCCCCGACAACTATGTCATCTTCCCGGCGACCAAGTACATGGACGCGCTCACCCCGGCGGTTCGACATGGGGACGAGAACTGGTTCGACATCGTGAACTGGTCGATCCAGGCCCTGCTCAACGGTGAGCTTTACGGTATCACGCAGGCGAACGTCGACGAGATGCTGGAGTCCGATGATCCCCGCACCAAACGCTTCCTCGGCGTCGAGCCCGGCAACGGGAAGGCACTGGGGCTTGACGACAAGTTCGCATACAACATCGTCAAGCAGCTCGGAAACTATGGCGAGATGTTCGACCGCAATGTCGGCAAGAACAGCCCGTTGAAGCTCGACCGCGGACCCAACCGCCTGTTCACGGACGGCGGCCTGATGTTCCCGATGGCCTTCCAATAAGAAGGTAGCCGACGATGCCGATGTCTTTGCTTGACAACAGGCGCTTCCGGAGCTGGGCAGGACAGATCGTCCTGCTCGGCGGCTTCACCGCGCTTGTTCTGTGGCTGGTGACCAACACGATCGAGAACCTGCAGGCACGCGGGATCAAGGTCGGCTTTGACTTTCTCGAGCGGCAAGCAAACTTCCCGATCTCGGAGAGTGTCCTTCCCTATAATCCCTCCGACAGCTTCCTCTGGGCTTACGTAACGGGACTTGGCAACACGATCGTCATCTCGATCATCGCCATCTTCTTTTCAACCCTGCTCGGGCTGATCGTCGGCTTGGCGAGACGTTCCAAGCATCCCCTGACGGCGTATCTGGCTGGCACATTCGTCACAACCGCGCGGAACATGCCGCTCATCGTGCATCTGCTGTTCTGGTACGCGCTCGCGACCACGATGCTCCCAGCTCCTCGCCAGGCGTACAATCCCCTCCCCGGTGTCTATCTCTCGCTCCGTGGCCTGTATCTTCCCTCCATCGAGCTCGCTCAGGCGGGTGTTGCGGCGTTTTTCATCGGAGCAGCGCTGATCGCCTTGACATACCTCTTGAGGGACCGGTTGCGCGAGATCGGCGGTGGTCGAGGTTCGATTATCCCCCTCGCGTTCAGCCTCGTCGTAGCAGCAGTTTGTGCCGTCGTTATAGCCACAGGGGAAGTCAGGCTTCCCGAGATGAAGGGCTTCAACTTCACGGGCGGCTTCCGCTTGAGCCCGGAGTTCGCGGCTCTGATGATCGGTCTCGTCATCTACACGTCCGCCTTCATCGGCGAGATCATCAGAGGTGGGATCGATGCAGTTTCCGTCGGCCAGTGGGAGGCAGGACGAGCAGTCGGTCTTTCAGAGCGACACGTTCTGACGAAGGTCATCATCCCCCAGGCGCTGCGCATCATCATTCCGCCGATGACGTCGCAGTACCTGTCGACGATCAAGAACACCACTTTGGCCTTGGCTGTCGGTTATCCCGAGCTCGGCCTCGTCGTCGGCACCGTGATCAATCAGACGGGGCAGGCGCTGGAGAGCATCGCGATCCTGCTGGCGGTCTTCCTGACGCTGAGCATCGCTGTGTCCCTGTTCATGAACTGGTACAATTCGCACGTGGCGCTCGTGGAGGGCCGATGACCATCGCAGCGACAACTCCACATTTGATCACCCTGCCGAACTCTTCGCCACCGCCGAAGAGAGACCGGCGGTCTGTCATGGCCCTTCTGTTCGGCGATCTCACCGCAAGCTGCCTCACGGTTCTCACGGGCTTCATGCTCCTGTCCCTCGTTCCCGCCGCCAACTGGGCAATCATAGACGCCACCTGGGCGACTGCCGATCCTTCGGCGTGCCGCGACGGCGGCGCATGCTGGGCGTTCATTGCCGCCAAGTTCCGATTTATCATTTTCGGAACCTATCCGCCTGACGAGCAGTGGCGGCCGCTGCTGGTGATGGTGCTCATGCTCGCCATGGTTCTGGCCTCACTCTCACCACGGCTATGGGGGGCGAAACTCATCTACGTTTGGACCGTAGCGGTCTTCGCAATGCTGATCCTCATGTGGGGTGGCGTCCTGGGACTGAGCCCGGTTTCGAGCTCTGCCTGGGGCGGGCTACCAGTCACGCTGTTGTTGGCGCTTCTTTCCCTTGGCCTCGGCTTTCCCTTTGCCGTGGTTCTGGCGCTTGGAAGACGCTCTACATTGCCCGTCCCGCGCCTTCTGTCGCTCATGACGATCGAGCTTGTCCGAGGACTTCCGTTGGTTGGGCTGCTGTTCGTCGCCTCCATCCTGCTGCCACTGCTTCTTCCGGGAGGGTGGTCAATAGATAAGCTCGGACGAACGCTGGCCGCCCTCACCGTGTTCGCGGCCGCATACCTGGCTGAAGTGATCCGTGGTGGACTGCAAGGCGTTTCCCCTGGACAGGCAGAAGCCGCCAGGGCGCTCGGGATTCCGTCATGGAAGATCGTCTGGCACATCGTCCTGCCTCAAGCCCTTCAGAAGGTGATCCCGCCCCTGACCAACACAGCGATCGTGATGGTTAAGAACACAAGTCTCGTCCTGATCGTCGGCGTCTTCGATATGTTGAGCGCTGGACGCGTTGCGGCCACGGACCCGCAGTGGCCAGCTCCCTATGTTGAGAGCTACATCTTCGTCGCGGGCATCTACTTCATCATCTGCTTCGGCATCTCCAACTATTCCAGCTGGCTTGAGAGCCGCGTCCAGTCAAGGAGCTATCGGTGACACGTCAAGCCTCGCCCGCAATCCAGATATCGGCGCTGGACAAGTGGTATGGGAACTTCCAGGTGCTGAAGAACATCGGGCTCGACGTTGCACCAGGCGAACGTATCGTCGTCTGCGGTCCTTCCGGCTCGGGAAAATCAACCCTCATCCGTTGCATCAACCGGCTGGAGGAGCACCAGGGTGGAAGTATCCTCGTGAACGGCACGCCGCTCAACGATAGCTTGAAAAACCTCGATGCTATCCGTCGCGACGTCGGAATGGTGTTCCAGCACTTCAACCTGTTTCCGCATCTCACCGTGAAGGAGAACTGCGCGCTTCCTCAAGTCCTGTCACGGGGCACTTCCCGGAAGGAGGCGGAGGAGCGTGCAATGAACTTCCTCTCGAAAGTTCGCATACCGGAACAGGCCGACAAGTATCCGGGGCAGTTGTCTGGAGGACAGCAGCAGCGCGTCGCCATCGCCCGCGCCCTTTGCATGACGCCCAAGATCATGCTGTTCGACGAGCCGACCTCAGCCCTAGACCCCGAGATGGTCAAGGAAGTGCTCGACACCATGGTGGCGCTGGCCGACGACGGCATGACCATGATCGTCGTCACGCATGAAATGGGCTTTGCCCGCCGGGTTGCGGACCGTGTCGTGTTCATGGAGGCAGGCGAGATTGTCGAGATAGGCAAACCAGACGTCTTCTTCGACGCGCCCGCACAAGTGCGGACGCAAAACTTCCTGCGGAACATCATGCATTAGTCTCCTTCCATAGCCTGTCCGAAGAACATCACGGGCATCATGTCCGCAATGGGCCGACTGCAGACTTCCGCCATTTGCCCGCCGCGAATAATTCCACGGCATCAGCTCGTTGATCTGGCTCTGCCTGTGGCCGTTGGCGATGGCGGTTAGTGTGGCGGACAGGTAGGCGAACGGATCGACAGCATTGAGCTACACGTTTCGATATGTGAGGCGATAGTCGCCCAATTCTCAGCCCAGCATCGTGCTCCCCGGAGAGCGCGTTCTCGCGATTGAGGGCCGTCGGCCTGATTGTTTGCTCGACGGTATTGTTGTCGATATCGATCCGACCGTCAGCCAGGAAGATGCAGAGGCCATCCAGTATTTGGCGATGTAGGTGAAGCGGTTCGGCGAGTGGCGACTTGCCAGCGACACGCGCACGATGATGCATGAGCCAAGTTCCCATGTCTTCGTTCACCATTCCGACAGCCAACACGCGTCGTTGCAGTTCTCGCCACTAACGAGGGCATCGAGATGCGCTCAGATCCTTCAAACTAAGTGGCATCACGCAATTCTTCGAGCTGTGTTCGCCGTAGGTTGTACCTGTCTTCTGGAGAAGAAAGCGGCCTCCGCCAAGTCGAGAGACGCTGTTTCAGCTCCGATGATTGAAGATGAACCGGGCGAGCCTCGCCCTTCCGTTGACCCAACCGGCCAAGGCTTGGCCGCTTCAACTCAGGAATGGAATGGACATGAACAAACTTGCAATTCTGACATTCGCCGCAGGCATTGCTTCCGTCGCGGGCTTCGCACTTGCAGCTACGGAGCCAACAAGCGGACTAGCAGGGACGTCGGCGGTGTTGACCTCCTCCTCAGGCTATTTCCTTCTCCAACGAGAAGCAGAAAATTCCATGGAGGTTGCTCAGGTACGTGCGCCAACTAGCCGAGACGACCGGCGAATGGGTGATGAACGCCGCTGACGCGCCGCCTCCTCAACCAGTTTATTCACGAAACCGACTGCTGGTCACAACCAAAGCCAGTCGCCAAAGCAAAGGAACACTTCAATGCAAAACGCTCTGATCTCCGCAGTAATGGCCGCTCTCCTGGCCTCGACCCTCGTCGCAACAAACGCTTTCGCCGCCGAGGGCGACTATTATGAAGGCGTAGATCCTAATGCGCGCCAAATTGGCAAAATCGACCTGCCGCGGGCTAACTCCGTTCGATATGGCTTCCCCCTCGCCCGCGGCTCAAACGACCTTGGCGCAAAGGTCCACGGTCCGATTGACAGCGGCGACTACTATGAGGGTGCCACCCGCCCCCACTAAAGATGAGCGCGAAAAACAAGAAGGAGCGTCACGAAGTTGGCGCTCCTTCTTGTTTTGCACCGAAGGCAGCGTGACATCCCCCGTTTGTGGTACGCCACGATCATGCGGCCAACATTCATCTCGCTCGTCAGCTGGGGTGACTATCGCTGGTTCTTGGTAACGTCCATCATTCAACCGAAGCCATAAGTCAGCGGGAACTTGGCATCGGCATAGGGGGCGATTTAATCAATCGCACCCCTGCCACACCACCCGGCATGCGGGTCCGCACCGGGCGGTTTGAGAGATTGAGGCTAAGCGAGCCTGGGTAGTCCGATTTGATCG
>Ga0268362_100023_pt1 | contig 132348 bp, 121 predicted proteins | sample MetcocultureR2M_FD_197214 | JGI IMG/M metagenome (GOLD analysis project Ga0268362, IMG submission 197214) | Soil microbial communities from Anza Borrego Desert, Southern California, United States - Methanotrophic co-culture R2-M | ecosystem: Environmental > Terrestrial > Soil > Desert | place... | reverse complement strand
GCGAGGGGCGGCTTCGGCAGACCGCGATCGCCGGGGTGACCTCGAACCTCCTCTACGACGGCCAGGACCTCTTGGCCGAGTACGACGGCTCGGGCAATCTCCTCCGCCGCTACGTCCACGGCCCCGGGATCAACGAGTCAAACGTCGCCACGGGCTTAAATTGCTATGTTTCAGTACAAAAACGATCGAGAATTCAGTGGTATTATCTAAGTACTAAGAGCCTATCCCAGTAGGTCCCAAGAAACCTTCGACTGGCTCAGGGTGAACGGCCTACTGAGATAGACCCTAAATACCTAGCGATACCTTAGTGCCATTTGGTCATTTAAATATGGGTGAGCATCATCGTTAGTATCGCGGTGGCCAGTTAAAACGTCAAAAAACGAGCCGGCCAATCGGGTTGGCTTCGAGCTGCAAGGCAATTGGAAGCTTAATTCAACATGGCAGTCACTACCGCTGTTTCGGCATCTTCCACCGATTCTACCGACAGGCTGGTGGAGATCTTGCTGCGAAGACGGCTGATGAGTGCTGAATCCGTAGAGCGGGTTCAGGCGGCGGCACGGTCGTCGGAAACCCCTTTTTCAGCCGTCGCCACTCGGCTCGGATTGGTAACGGAAGACCAGATGGCCGAGATTTTTGCGGAAATGCTGGCCATCGAGGTCGCTAAACGTGCCCGTTTCCCTGCCCGCCTGCCCGAGATCGACGGCGTCAATCTCCATTTTTTTCGAACCAAACGGGCTCTCCCACTGGTAATCGATCAGGACGAAGTGCATCTCGCCATGGCGGATCCGACCGATGATGTAACAGCGGCCGGCGTGGAGTTCCTTTTGGGAAAACCCGTTAAACGTTATGCAGCGCTCGAATCCGAGTTGGAGGATTACTTCTACAAGCTCGACGCCGCCCAGGCGGAAGCGGAGGAGGCAATTTCCCTGGCTTCGATCGGGACGGCCGAGGTCAACGACGATGATGTGGCCAAGCTCAGTGATCACGCCTCTGACGCACCGGTGATTCGCTTGGTACATCGGCTCATCATGTCGGCGAGCGATCTCGGCGCCTCGGATGTGCACGTCGAGCCAGCCGCAAACGCATTGATCATCCGCTACCGGATCGACGGATTGCTGCAGGAAGCCGATGTCCTGTCGGCCCGCTGGGCAGAACCGGTAGCCTCCCGCATCAAACTGATGGCTAGACTCGACATCGCCGAAAGGCGGGTACCTCAAGACGGAAGAATCCGGTTTTCCGCGCGCGGGCGAAGCCTCGATCTGCGGGTGGCGACGTTCCCTACACTGCATGGGGAGTCGATCGTGCTTCGGTTGCTTGGACAAGTATCGGTCAAGCTCGAGCTCGACCAACTCGGGCTATCCGACCACGGCCTGAACGGGCTGCGGAAGGCCTTAAAGAAACCGCACGGGATCGTCCTCATTACAGGACCTACGGGTAGCGGCAAAACGACGACGCTGTACGCCTCGTTGAACGCGATTCTCAACCCCGAGCTCAAGATCGTCACCGTCGAGGACCCTATCGAATACGTATTGACCGGTGTCTCTCAACTTCAAGTCAAACCGGAAATCGGACTAACTTACGCCACCTCGTTGCGCTCCATTCTGCGCAACGATCCCGACATCATCATGATCGGCGAAATACGGGATCGCGAGACCGCTGACATCGCGATTCGCGCCGCGTTGACCGGCCACCTGGTCTTGTCGACGCTGCACACGAATACGGCCGCCGGAGCGGTCACCCGCTTGTTGGACTTGGGGGTGGAAGCCTACCTTCTAGCATCCACGCTCGAGCTTGCCGCAGCCCAGCGCCTGGTCAGGCGGTTATGTCCGCACTGCAAGATACGGCGGTCAGTTACGAAGTCAGAAGCCGAGATGATCGGGCATGGGCTTGGAAAGCATGGCGTTCCGGAAGCGATTTATGGTCCTAAAGGCTGCGAGCATTGCAACGGTCGCGGTTATTGGGGACGCACTCCTTTGTTCGAGGCTATCGAAATCGAGGAAGAAGAGCGGGAAATCATTCGAATGAAACAGGATGAGCGGATGCTCGTCGATGCCTCGGTGCGGCGTGGCGGACGCAATCTCTGGCAACACGGGCTTGCCAAGGTGGTTGCGGGGGAAACCGCCATCGATGAAGTGCTTCGGGTCATGGAATGGCGCGAGCACTGAGCAAGTTCACCGTGAAAGCAGTCACCGGCGACGGCGAGCTGCGGGACCTCCAAATCGAAGCCGTGTCCGAGGAAACGGCGGCGCTTGAGCTCTTTCGGTCCGGGCTGACGCCCCTTTCGATTACCCGCGACGCCAACACCTGGCGCGATGTGCTCAACCGCCCGATCAAGTTAAGCCGGAGCGTGCCGTTAGCCGATCTTGCGCTGTTCGCGGAACAGCTCGCGGAGATGCTCAAAGCCGGCTTGACCGTTGAGCAGGCCCTCAAGGTCTTAGGCCGGCAGCAGGATCGCGAGGTTATGACCGATTTGGTCCAGAGGCTTCTTAGAAGGGTGTGCGAGGGCGCCACGCTGTCCCATGCCCTGGAAGCCGAGCGGAATTTGCCGCGGTATTTGATCGGCATCGTGCGCGCCTCCGAACAAGGAGGGCGCATGGGCGATGGACTGACCGACGCCGCCCGCTATCTGCAACGGCAACTGGCAGCTCAGCGCGGCTTGGTGAACGCGCTGATCTACCCCGTGGTGGTTCTTGTCACGGTCTTCGCCGCGCTGCTTTTCGTGCTGGGTTATGTCATTCCGGAATTCGAGCCGATATTCGCGGGTGAGGAACATCGGCTTCCCAAGATGACCCGTGTAGTATTGACGTTGTCCCACCTGGTCACGCGACAGGGCGCTGGCATTGTCGTGCTCCCGATCACAGGCATGTTCTTGCTGTGGTGGATCGTTCGAAAAAACCCCACCATCGGGGAGGCCATGGCGAAAATGGCTTTGCGACTGCCTGTAGTCCGGTTGATTGCTCAAATCGACGTGGCCAAGACCTTGGGTGTGATGGGGGCGTTGATCGATAATGGCGTCGAGGTGTCGGAATCCGTCCAACTCGCCGCTCAAGCCGCCTCATCGAAACGTCTACGCGAGGCGATGGGCAAGGCATCGCGGGAACTGCGGGAAGGGGCCTCTGTGTCCGCGGCGCTTCGCCGAATCGATCTTATCCCGGAAGCGACCGTATCCATTATCGAAGTCGGTGAACATACCGGCACGCTTGGACACGCCAGCATGCGAGCCGCGCATTTGCTCGAAACGGATTCGACCTTCCGAATCGATCGGCTTATCGCTCTCCTGAACCCGATTGCAATCGCCGTCCTGGGGTTGATCGTCGGATTCGTTATTGCAGGCGTGATGTTGGGGATCATGAGCATTAACCAAATGGCGGTACGATAAGGAAAAATGGTGAATAATCGAACAACACAACGTAGTCGGCATCTTCATCGCCACCAGAGGGCTGGCATGGGGGGCTTCACACTTTTGGAATTGATGGTCGTACTGGTCATCATGGGGCTGCTTTCGGCGGTCGTGGCGCCACAGATCATGAACATGTTCTCCGGGGCAAAGACGGATGCCGCGGCCCTTCAAGTGGACACCTTGACGACGGCTCTGCACTATTATCAGATCGACACCGGCTCCTATCCTACGCCGGAACAAGGGTTGGAAGTCCTGTGGAAGGCCCCCCCAGATGTCGCGCGATGGCGAGGACCCTACATCCGCAAACATGAGCACCTACTGGATCCTTGGGGCCGGCCTTTCCGTTATCGTGTTCCGGGACAGCGCGGTCCTTTTGACATCTACTCTTTCGGGGCGGATGACCGCGAAGGCGGAGAGGGCGAAAATGCCGACGTCGGGCTCTCGAAGGCGCCGTGAACGGGGCGTGACCTTGCTGGAGCTCCTGGTGGTAATCGCCTTGTTGGGGATGCTGGCCGCCGCGGGCGCAGGCGCGTACCGGGGAGGAAACAGCACCCGTTGGGCGGAGGCGGCTCTGACGGCATTGGAAAACGCCAAGTGGTTGGCCCTCTCGCGGGGCCACGCTGTTACGCTTCCGTGTGCGGAGATCGTCTCGGGCGGCGGGAGCAAGGATACGAGCAATGTCGCCGATCAGCCGGACGTGACTTGTACAAGCACGATTCCGTCACCGGCGAGTGGCAGCGCGATCACGTTTTTTCCCGATGGCTCATCCTCTGGGGGCTCGATTATTATTCGACACGACGGCTGGGACGATCGGATTCAGGTCGACTGGCTCACCGGGGCGTTGTCTCGCAACTAGAGGGCCGGAATTGCGGTCGCAGGCTGGATTTTCACTGCTCGAGGTCGTTCTGGCGTTCGTGATGGCGGGATTGGTCCTCGGAATTGCGCTCCCGGCGATGTCACAAACCATACCAAGATTGATCGAGCTACGCTCACACTCGACCGCCGTGTTGCTTGCGCATTCCAAACTGGAGGAGTATTCGATTGATGGTGTGGACATTCCTAGGAATAATGAAGGCACTCAAGGCGAATTTTTCTGGCGAGTCGACGTCGAGGACATCCTACCGGACGGCATGGAAGGCCCCATGACGGGTATCTATGGCTTGCAAAGGATCAGCGTAACCATCGCGCGCGACGCACATTCGGCGCCACTGGTGCGTATGTCGGCCCATAGGTTTAGGAAATGACAGTGGGGTGCGGGCGGATATATAGGCCCCAAAGCGGGTTTACCTTGCTCGAGGTACTCGTGTCTATGGCCGCCGGGGCCTTGCTGATCGGCACGTTATCCCAAGTCCTGATAACGATCAGGGACGGGTGGAGGCTTGCTTCGCGGATTGATCGGCAATGGGCCGAGGAAGCCACGGCGGTTCGACTCGTTTCCCGTCTTCTCCGCGCCAGCCTTCCACCGGAGCGCGGCGGATTCGGAGCCCGCTTCAAAGGCGATGGGGACACCGTGGAGTTCACTTCGATTCCGTCGCAGTCCGCGTTCTCCTCCGGGCGCATGGATGGACGCTTGTATCTTGAAAGCCGTCAGAACGGCTCTCTTGCGCTTCTTTTGGATCTCGTGCCGCGTCCGGCATCGCCGGTATCGGAAAAGCTCGTTCGCACGAATTGGGTTGTACTCGAAGACCTCGAAAAGGTCGAATTTTCATATTTCGCGGGAAGTTCCGGGCGAGCCAGCCGATCTTGGAACGACGCCGAGAAACTGCCCGATGTGATCCAACTTCACGCTGATTTCGTCGACAAGACACGGCCGTCATTAAGGATGGCGATTCGGCTACACCAGACGCTTAGCGGAAGCTGTGTGATCGAATGGACAAGCTTAGCCTGCAGACCAGCGTAACCGATGCGATTTGGCGGTCGACGAATCTCGCGGCCATCGTCCGCCCCGCGTTCCTATGGTGGTGGGTGGGACTTACAGACCTCTTCCCTGGGCTTGGACGACTGGTCTCGAAGCGCGAAAAATCCGTGCTTCTATTGGTTGAACGAGATCGGACGACGCTCGTTCGTCCTCACAATGAGGTCCAAGATCATGGCACGCCACCGGAAGAACTCCATTTTCCCAGTGTTTTTGGAGGGCGTTCGTCGCAGGCGATGGAAGCGTTGCGGCCACTATGCGCAGAGGCCACGACACAGGTTGCGTTAGGTTTGCAAGAGGTGTTTCTCCTGCGGATGAGCTTTCCGAAAAGCGCACAGGCTCGGTTACGAGATGCGGTCGCCTTCAAGCTCATTACGGAATCGCCACTTGAGAAGGCGGCGATTTATTTCGATGTTCGATCGAAAAAGGATCACGATTCCGGGACCCTCGACGTCGAGGTTGCGCTTTGCCGCCGGGAAACCGTACTTCAAGCGCTTAAGAATCTCGATCAGGTCGGGATTTCCGTGGAAGCCGTGGGGTTTCGCCCGTCCTCGTCGGGTATCTTGGATTTTGTTTTTTACACTTCGCCGGGCAGAGAGGCGGCTCGTTCTCGATTCAAGCGACGCTTGATGTTGGTGCTAAGCTTGGCATTGGTGGCGACGTTGCTTATTCCCGCAACTTACCTTTCGGCTTTATGGCTTGAGCACAAGGTAAGGCGGGATATCGAGGCAACTCAGAAAACGGTGAATGCCAGTGCACCCTTGCTGGCGCAACGCGCCCTTCTACAATCCGTAAAAAACGATCTGTCACGTCAAGCCCCCGCATACCGCATTACGCATGTCTTGAACGAGGTGGCGGGCGCGTTGCCGAAAACGGCCTGGATTACGTCCTTGCGGTACGACCACGGCGTGGTGCATATAGCCGGTCACGCCTCAAATCCCCCCGAAATGATGAGGGAACTCGGTAAACTCTCGAAAATCGGCAATGCCAAATTGATTTCGGTCGCCGGTAATAACGGCACGGAAACTCCGCCGCAGTTCGAGGTGGCCCTGGAGCTTAAAAGGCCCTTGCCGTGACCGCTGCACTGTCTCCCCGAGTCCATCGAATCGCGTCTCTCGGCCTGTTGGTGGTCGCTGTATTCGCGGTTTGGGGAGGATTTTTCAAGCCGCTATTGAATCTAGCGGGGCAGGCGATCAGCCAATTGCACGACGCCCGCTTCGAATTAAGCCGGGCACGGCGGCTTTCCTTTGAAGTCGAAACCCTTTCTGAGGCGCAAGTCGCGGCCGATGCCGAGACATTGAAGCCGCTATTGATTTGGACAGATAGCAACTCGGGGACAGAAACCAAATTTCAGGAAATCATCGATCAAATTATTCGCTCGACCCGATTTAATCTGGAATCCATGCGTACCGCGACAACAGTCCGTCAAGGCAATCTCAGCCGTATATCCATCGATTTGAAAGGCGAGGGGCCGGAGGCCTCCGTCATGGGAATGCTCGCCGAGTTCGAGCGGCACAGGCCGTTGATCGTGGTCGATCAGTTGACGATACGCTCGTTGGACAGCGTTCCCACGGAAGCCGGCGGGACTGCGATTTCCAAGGTGATGGCCGAGCTCCGCATTTCGGGATTCGGAGCTGATTTGGCGTCGTTTGAAAGCAGGCCATAAATGACCGACAGGTTTCCTCGAACGCTATGGTTGATTGGGTTCAACACTGTTGTATTCATTGCGGGATTGACGATCGTTTTCTCGCTGCTCTTGGCCGAATCGTCCGAGAACTACACCAATGCAGAACTGAATGAAACCAAGCCCGACTTAAACGTCTATACCCTTATCGAAATCGACGCCTTGACGACAAGTCCATTGTTTCAACCTAGTCGAACCGCGTTCATCGAAAAACCGGAGGAACCGGACAAGTCGACTGAGATTTCGGGGCCGCCTCCGCTTCTGGTCGGCGTCATCCGTGTTGGCAGTGAAAGTATGGCCTTGCTAGAGGATCGAGAGAGAAAAACCTGGCGGTTGGTCCGGCCTGGGGAGAGTTTCGGCGACTGGAGCGTGCAAAGGATCAATCGCAAGTCCGTCACGGTCGGAATCAAAAACGAAGACCAAACTCTCGAAATGCATCTGAACGCCGAGCAACTGTCGGTGAACTCTTCCGCGATTCCACTGCCAGAAAACCATCGATAGCGTATCGCCAACCACTCGATCAGGTCTGAGCCTCACAATTTGGAACCCAAATCCAAGACCTTATCAAATAAGGCATATCGCGCCTGCCTGTAAGGAGCACCTCGGCAGACAAGCGATTGGTCTTGGGAGAATCGGAATGAACCGCAGCCGTAATTCTGAAGACCTCGCCAGCTACCGATAGCCCACCTTCCATCGCCGAAAGCTGTTCCTCGTCGCGCTTTGCTTGGCCTATCATTTTCTTCAAGCGGTCCGACGTTAGCGCCGCACTAGGCTCCAACCGTCCCGAAAACAGCGTGATGTACGGATAAAGGCAGGCAAAATCTTCCAGTGATAGGCTCAAGATAGCGCTGAGATCGGAATAGGTCGTCAACCGGTTATCTTCTTTTCCGTTTTGCTTGTGGACTTGAATACGGCCTGCGATGACAGCGGGAACATCGATTCCCGGCAGATTTGCCAAGAGTCTCTCCAGTAACCGCTGGTCAGCCGTATTGATGTCCACGATACCGTGCACATTCGTGACTGCTAAATCAACCGTCTGTTCGTCGATATAGAGAGTCCGTACCTTCCCGTGGTCACGGACCCATCGGCTCTGCGTCCCTTGCTCCAGCAATTCGAAAACCGCGTCGTAAATGGCCGACTCGGCCGCCAAATCGAGGCGCAAACGGGTTTCATAAGCCGTTATATTGTCAGCTGCTCGACGGCCGATAAGCGATGTCCCCATGACGATAGCGATGACCAGTAGCAACAGCCACAACGTGTGCAAAAGAACGAAGCCGCTACTTCCGGAGCGATGGCCAGAGGGGTTTAGCACGTTCGGTAACCTGCCCTGCCGCATTCAGACCTTCCAGCAGTGCATCGACGACCGCTCGGGTCTCGGCTTGATTTCTCATGACGTGCGGCACGAGCAAGACGATGAGCTCGGTGCGCCTGTTTTCGAATACGTTGTTGCGAAATAGATTACCAATGATCGGGATATCCTTGATGAAGGGCAATCCACTATTGTTTTCACGACCGTTTTCCCGGATCAAACCGCCCAATGCCACGGTGAAGCCATCATTGGTCAAAACGAACGTTCGAATCTTTCGTCGCTGAATGGTCGGAGAATCAATCCCGGATGAGGTGGTTTGTGTGACATCGCTCACTTCCTGAGATACGTCGAGGATGAGGCTGCCATTCTCATTGATTCTTGGCGTTATCTCGAGAATGACCCCGGTGTCCCGCATCTGGACCTGGTTGACGATCGGGGCGTTCGGAGAAATGGTCGCTTGAGAGGTCTGAGTGACGATTGGAACTTGATCGCCGACCTGAAGCATCGCTTTTTGATTATTCAGTACGGACAGCTTAGGCGCGGATAACACGCGCACATCGGTTCGTTCCTGAAGTGCATTGAGCACGACCCGCACATCCGCGCCTCCGGAATAGACGTAAGAAAAGCCGGGGAATAACGATGCGATCGCACCGGTATCGGAAGCACTTAGGGTAACGGTATTTTCTCCGGCGTCGAAGAACCATTGCACGCCGTATCTTAGGCTGTCGTTAAGCGTAACCTCCGCCAGTATGGCCTCGATCATCACTTGGCGCGGAACGATATCGAGCTGCTGCAAGGCGTCTTTGATCACCCGATATTCGTCTTCGGTTCCATAATAAAGCAGCGAATTGGTTTCCTCCACAGCGACCAGCTTGCTGGCGCGGCCCTCGCCTTGCCCTTGGACAGTGCCGACAAGTGGTCTATTCTCGGATTTCTCCATTGACAAACCGTCGGGTCCATAACCTTCTGTGCCTGTCGGCAAAGGGGACGTAGTATCGGTATTGGTCTGCTCGCTTCCCACTTTTTCACCCAACAACTGACGGAGCGCTTTAGCGAGATCCTTAGCGTTGCCGTTTTGGACGTTGTACACGAAAACACGGCGTTCGCTAGTCTTGGTGACGTCTAGGCGCTTAATCCAATCTTCAATGAGTTCAAGATCAGTGCGATCGCGAGCGATGCCAAGTATCGAATGAATGCGGTCCAATCCGACAAAGCGAACCCGGCTGCCGATCACCCCGATGGGAGGTTGAAAGATTTCTTTCAGTTCCGTGATGATCTGGCTGGGACTGGAATTTTCCACCTGATACAGGGCGAAATTCATGCCTTCCAGCCAGTCCACATCGAAACCTTCGACCGTTTGCTGCACTGCGGCTCTGTCCTGACTGGAGCCGGCTATGACCAAGTGATTATGTACGTCGTCCGCTTGTAGAACGGTTCCCTTCGGGACCACGGCTTCGAGAATGTTCTGCATTTCCCTCGCTGGGATATACTTAAGAGGCAGAATTTCCACCGCGAAACCGGGTGAAATGGGACCATAAGCCCTGACTTGGCTCACTCCTTTTACCCACTGCTGAGCCGCATCCAGGGGAATCACGTGATAGGCGCCGTCCTGTTCAATAATTGTGGCGGAAACCGAGTGCAAGGCCGCCTCTAATGCCGGAAGAAGAGCCTCCTTGGTAAGCGGCTTTCGGGTCCGCAAAGTAATCTTGCCCTGTACCGCGGGGGCGATCGTGTAGTCCAGTTTGAGCTCTTCGCCAAGGATCGCGTCAATCACGGCATGAATGTCGGCATCGCGGAATTGGAGGTCAATGTTCCCATTTTCGCCATGGCGTCCTGCCGCCCCAACTTTTTTCACAACGGGCCGGGGTGCTTTCTCCTTGGTAAAAAATATGGCCCGATTTTTAGCCGCGTCAGTCTCTGCGTTAACCGGTTCTGCTTGATCAACGGCCGGCAACGTATTTGATACACCACTGGCTTGCCACGCTAACTTCAGGTGCCGAGCAGGCGGGGCAGTTGTCGAACAACCGATACTGAAACTGGCGAAAATTAAAGAATAGAGAGCATGGAGATTACGCCGTTTTTTAAGCTTCATTTTGCAAGCCCGCATCCAACTTATCCTGATGTCGAAATGAGCCTGAAAATCAGCGTTGAGCGGGCTTCTGGTCAGGGAGCTTAAAACAGTTGCAACGTTCGAAAGGATTAGTTCTTTGTGAAACGGAATTATTATGCGGCGCTGTCATGAGGGTGAGGAATAATCGGGCAAGTAAAATGAATAGTCGAAGTCAAACTTGATCCGTTTTGGAAAGAATGATCTAACTTTCGAAACAAAAAGATTGAAGAACTGGATAAACTCGACCCTCAGCCAACCGATCTCTTTTTTCCACTACCTTGTTTAATATAGTTTGAATATTTACCCCTGCCGAAACAATGCCGCGATTGACTCAACTGGCAATTAGTCCAGCTCCGGATCTTTGCGTAGTACCTGGCTTCCTTCTCGGTAAAAAAAGAGACAGGGCTTTTCGTGGAAATGAGCAAATGAAGAAGTAAATCGCGTTACGCTTTGGGTCGCAAGTCGGAAAATGCGGAAAAAGTTGTAAGCATAAGCTTACAGTTAAAATTTTATACGCATGGCGCCCTAGCAGGCTGGTGAAAGTGTGCCGCAGGCATGCGAAGAATGGAATCTCTGTGCAAAAGCTGTATGGGAGATGAGGGAAGGCCCCTCGGGATCGGTTTTCAGGAGCAGGTCTCAAACCACCTCAAGCCGCTGTGGTTAAGAGCCATGGTGGTGAGCGTTGAGGTAAAGCGAGGGGAAAGAACCCGGAGTAGGTACGGATCAGAGAGACGAACGCAAGTGAACCTTCGATGGGGCGTCGTAACCTGTGAAATTGCTGTCGAAACCAGGGGTGTTTCACCCCTCTGGGATGAGCTTGTCGGGCACCTGATTACTGGACAAGTGGCAGCCGGCGTATAGAGGGCGTGAATCTGATCCAGGCTTCTGTATGGAACTGCGGGAACCAGTCGTTCCGATGCTAAGGGAGACGCGCAAGTGGCAGAACCCACGAGGCAAGAGTACCGATGCGGAGCACTGGGGCGGATCGACCTGTAGTAGTGGCGATGGCCGGTAATGCAGCTGGAGCGAAGAGGTCGAATCAAGCGGTTGTATTCGGCGTTCAACTGGAGACAGGAGGAAACGGGTGGGTGCAACGAAACCCTTTGCCATTGATAAGTGGCGGGTGTACGAAGTGTATCGAGCGGTGAAAGCCAACGCCGGCGCAGCCGGGGTTGATCATCAGAGCCTTGAGGCATTCGAGGAGGATCTAAAGGACAATCTGTACAAGCTTTGGAATCGGATGTCTTCGGGCAGCTATTTTCCACCGCCGGTAAAAGGGGTGACTATCCCGAAGAAGAGTGGTGGCGTAAGGTTACTGGGCGTGCCGACGGTGGCGGATCGGGTGGCGCAGATGGTGGTCAAGCGGGAAATTGAGCCAGAGATCGAGGCGACGTTTTTACAGGACTCGTATGGCTATAGGTCGGGCAAGTCCGCGTTGGATGCCGTAGGGGCGTCACGCGAGCTCGCTGTTGGCGATACGATTGGGTCTTGGAGTTTGACATCAAGGGGTTGTTCGACAATATCGACCATGCGCTGTTGAGTCGGGCGCTGGCGAAACACGTGAAGTGTGATTGGGCCATGCTGTATATCAGCCGATGGCTGACCGGGTGCGCGATAAGCCCCGCCGTTCAGGGCGGGGAAGGATAGCGCGGACGGCGGAGCCGTCCTTGTCTTTGGTTTCAGTGCGGAGTCTGCTGCTGCTCGATGTACTGGCGCACGATGGAGATTGGTGCGCCGCCGCAGCTTGAGGCGAAATAGGACGGCGACCATAGCACGCCTTTCCAGTACCGCTTCTGAATATCGGGCCGTTCCTTGCGCAGCAGGCGGCTGGACACGCCCTTGAGGCTGTTCACAAGGTTCGAGACGGCGACCTTGGGCGGGTACTCGACCAGCAAATGCACATGGTCGTCCTCGCCGTCCATCTCTATCAGTTGCGCCTCGAAGTCGGCGCAGACCTTGGCGAAGATCGTGCGCAGTCGGTCAATGGCGTCGCTGTCGAACACGTTGCGACGGTGTTTCGCCACAAAGACCAAATGGACGTGCATCTTGAAAACGCAGTGCCTTCCATGCCGAATATCGTTGTTATCGCTCATAGACCAAACTATACTGCTCGCATGCGGCGACTCCAAGCCTACCAGTACGAACTCAGACCAGACGGCCAGCAAGAGCGGCAAATGCGCCGCTTCGCCGGCTCGTGCCGGGTCGTGTTCAATGAGGCGCTGAACTTGCAGAAGCGGCGTTACGAGCAAGGCGAGAAGAAGCTCGGCTACGCCGGGCTGTGCAAGGAACTCACGGCGTGGCGCAACGGCACGCCGCTGCCCTCCGGTCGTACCGCGCCTTGGCTGGCCGATGCCCCCGTCCATCCGCTGCAACAGGCATTCAAGGACCTGGAGCGGGCTTACGCCAACTTCTTCGCCAAGCGCGCCGCGTTTCCGCGCTTCAAGAAGAAAGGCCGGTCCGACAGCTTACGCTACCCCGACCCGAAACAGATCAAGCTCGATCAGGGAAATAGCCGCATCTTCCTGCCTAAGCTCGGCTGGTTGCGCTACCGCAACAGCCGCAAGGCTCTGGGCACGGTGAAAAACGTCACCGTATCGGCCATTGGTGGCAAATGGTTCGTATCCATCCAGACCGAGCGCGAGGTGCCGGAACCTGTCCATCCATCGACGAGCATCGTCGGCGTGGATTTGGGCGTAGCAAATTTCGCCGCCCTGTCCACCGGCGAGATCATCGCCCCAGTGGATGCGATGAAGCGCCATGCACAACGATTGGCCCGGTATCAACGAGCCATGAGCCGCAAACAGAAGTTTTCCAAAAACTGGATCAAGGCGAAGGCCCGTATCCAGAAGCTCCACACCCGGATCGGCAACATCCGGCGCGACCATCTGCATAAACTCTCCACCACCATCAGCAAAAACCACGCGGCGGTCGTGATTGAGGACTTGCAGATACGGAATATGTCCAGGTCAGCGTCGGGGACGGTCGAACAGCCGGGGAAAAACACCCGCGCCAAGGCGGGACTGAACCGATCCATCCTCGATCAGGGGTGGTTCGAGTTCCGTCGCCAGCTTGAGTACAAACAGGCTTGGCGCGGCGGGATCGTGGTGGCGGTCGATCCACGCAACACCAGCCTGGGCTGTCCGGTGTGTGGGCATGTGGCAAAAGAAAACCGAATCACCCAATCCCGGTTTGAATGTGCCCACTGCGGCCACACGGCGCATGCCGATGTGAATGCCGCCGTGACCATATTGGCGGCAGGGCATGCCGTCATGGCCTGTGGAGGGGATGTAAGACCCTGCCTGCATCTCGGTGCAGGCAGGGCAGCTCCGGCGAAGCAGGAACCCGCCGAAGCGACTCACGCTGCATACGCAGCATGAGCGCCGTAGGAATCTCCGGCCTTCAGGCCGGGGAGGATGTCAAGTGTTCCCAGAGTTTCACGAATTGTTCACTATTGTTGCGTAATAACACTGCCACCAAACACACCTTTTTTCAACGTAGAATATTGATCGGTGTCATGACGCCTTTCCGTATATCCACATAGGCACCGTGGTGGTTTAATCCACCATGTCTCAGCAGTGACCAGACCAGTTGCATGACGACGTTGGCGATGGCGCGGTTGACCGGCAAGTCCTGGTTAGCCAGCGCTTCCTCCATGCTGCACGACGGCAAGTTGTCATCGGCCATGCCGTCCAGCTCGGGATAGAAATCAAACACGGATGGCAAAGCCACGGCACCGTCTTTTGCTTGCCCCAGCCACCCGAGGATGACTTGCCCGGAGTGCAAACCGTTTCCGGCATCCAACCAGAGCACCCTTTGCGGATCGTCCGCAAACGACTTGGCGAGGTCAGCGCGAAACTGAGCGACATCCACGCAGGTAATCAGCAAATCACGCTGGCCTGCGTTTCCGTCTCGGTTGATATCGAACATGCGCGGCTCGGCGTTCCAATCCAGGCCGAACAAATAATTGATTCGCTGCACCGAAACCAGCGCCTTGTTGTGCCCCAGGTCCGCCGGATAGAACGCCTGTCGGCCGATGTTGGGACGCTCCACCCGATCTCCATCCCAGGCCCGGACATACAGCCCAGGATGGCCGAGTTCGCGGATGGCGTAATCGATACGGGCAAGGCTGGAGAGAACCTCCGAGCCGGTTCCGCCGATGCCGATGACCTCGATTCGAACCCGGCGAGTGAACCATTCGGATGGGGTGCAAAATTTGTAAGGTCGGATATGGGTATCCATAGGGTTCACTATCTTCTGTCCCATTGACATCCTCCCCGGCCTGAAGGCCGAGGATTCCTGGTTGTCGCCTTCCAGGTTCCTGCTTCATCGCCCGGTGCCTCTTTGGCTCAACCGCCGAGGACTTACCCAAGCTCCACAGGCTTCTAAGCTCCCGCGTGCCCCGCGGTACTTTTCTCGTGCAGCCTGAGCGCGTCGGCTCCGGCGAGTATTGCCAGTCCTGCACTCAGGATATTCTTGGCGGCGTTGACATCCCGGCAATGCTCGGCCCCGCACTCCGGACAGGTCCATGAACGAACGTCCAGCGTGAGCGTGTCGAGGATGTGACCGCAGGTCGAGCAGCGTTTGCTCGACGGATAAAACTTGTCGATCTGAACAAAGGTCCTCCCGTACCAATTGGCTTTGTACTCCAATAGCCGGGTTATATCGGCCCAGCCCACATCCGATATGGCCTTTGCGAGATTTGGATTCTTGACCATGTTCTTGACTTGCAAACTCTCCACGGCCAGCACTTGGTTCTCGTTCACCAGCCGTGATGTGAGTTTGTGCGCCCAGTCCTTGCGACTGTCGGCGATCTTCGCGTGAAGCCTGGCCACTTTGAGGCGAGCTTTAGCGCGGTTCTTGGACCCCTTTTGCTTCTTCGCCAAACGCCTCTGAGCACGGGCCAGCTTGCGTTCTGCTTTGCGCAGATAGCTGGGATTGGGGATTTTCTCCTCCTCGCTCAGGATGACAGCATCCTTCAGCCCCAAGTCGATACCGACCATCTTGTTGACGACCGGTAACGGCTTGATCTCTTCCTCGACCAAAATCGATATGAAATACCGACCCACCGTGTCTTTGCTGACCGTAACGGACGATGGTTCCCCTTTGAATGAACGGCTCCAACGGATATTCAGAGGCTCATCCATCTTTGCGAGATAAATCTGTCCGTCCTTCCAGCGAAACCCCGATCTCGTGTAGCGAACGGATTGCTTGCCGTGCTTCTTCTTGAAAGTCGGATATTGCGCCCGACCTTGTAGGAAGTTTTTGAATGCCGCGTCGAGATTTCGCAGCGATTGCTGCAAGACGACATTCGAGACTTCTTGCAGAAAGGCCATGTCCGGTTGCTGCTTCAATTTCGTGAGCAACTTGGCGGTCTCGTTGTACCCAATCCGCCTCTGTTCCTGATAGAACGCATCCGTCCGAGCCCGCAGGAAATGGTTGTATACGAACCTGGCGCACCCGAACGTTTGCGACAGGATGGTTTCCTGTTCTGCAGTCGGATAAAAACGATAGCGGTAGGCGCGCTGAACGACATTCATGATGTGCTAATTTAAAAAATCCTTAAGCCTCTCCTTGGCGTTCCGCCGACATTGCGTCCGCTCAACGCCGCGCTATCCTTCCCCGCCCTGAACGGCGGGGTCTGACGCGCAGACGGATCAAACAGACCAACAAATGTTCTTGCGGAGTCATCGGGCATGCGTCCGAATAAATTCATCGACGGTCATGCCCATCGGCACCAATCGCTCGACGGGGAACGTTTCAACCTTCTTCCTGGCCAGGGCAGCCCAGAATCGAAAGTGCGTCCTGTCATCCACGGGCGCGTCGTTCTCCTGGAATAGCGTCAATCGGTTATTGACGTGGGAAAACGCGGTATCGAACAGTACCGCTTCCCAACCCGCCATGTCCTCGATGCCGCACCCGCCGGGCAGGGTTGCGGTCCCTGTACAAACCACGCCATCACAGCCCACGTTCATCAACGGCGCGTTGTAGAGCCGGGTTTTCGCCATGGGTCGAGCACGTCCCTTCAAGGCGGCTACCGCGAGACGCCTATTTGCGGTGGCGACCAGCAAGAGCCTCGGCCACGGCACAACAAGCGTTTGCAAGGACGACCCGACCATATTGAACAGCATCGGTCGCACCCGCGCGGGCACGGTCCAAGCAAGATGTGTCCCCGAAATCGACACCACCTGGGCGGGGAGTACGCCGGTACCGCCTCCTTGTTGTCCAAGGACCGAGCGCAAGAGCGCTTCTATATCCTTCATGGACAGCAAGCGCCCCGCTCCAATGACGGGAGCGCCGTCTGCGCCGGTCGTAAGGTCATGCAAAGAGGCAACGCACTTCGGAACCAGATAACGATCCCCTAAATTCGTGACGTCGTGGAACATTAACGCGACGCGCGGTGAGATGGACGGTTCCTGCGGGATACTAGCCTCGAAAAAATCGGTGTGGTTTGTCATAGAGACCTTTCAATGACTTCAGCCAAACGCAACAGCCCACGTGCCTGGGCTATCGATTCGAGTTTCTCAGCAACCTTTGAAATCGCAACAGGGTGCAGCTTCAAGCGTAGGACTGGCGTTTCTCCCGTCTGATAGAGCTGGTTGTAGAAGTCGTCGGCAACGCCGCCTTCCCAGGGCAGACCGAAACCGACGATATGGGCGTAATCCAGGAGCGCTTCCATGTCGCCGCATTCGGCTTCGATCACAACGAACTCCGAGTTAGCTGTGTTACGACGATGTCTTTTAAAGACAAGGACGGTCTTCTGGATAAACCTTGTCCAGGGATGACAGTACAGATCGGGTGATCGACGCCGCCACTCAACGACCGCCGCTCGGATTTCCGACATGTCCGGCGGATTGCCCCACCAAAGGTCAGCCCTCTCGTCCAAAACGGACTGCAGGAAATCCAGACGACAGACGAGGTCCTCAATGTTGTCCGTGAACTCGCAGAACGGCAAAAGGTGAGTGGCGAGGGCCTCGCGGGCGAACTGACGGTGATCTTTATGGGGATGTTCCTTTCTGTACTCCTCGTAAGCCTCCAATTCCTCTTCAAGGCCAAACCACATGTCCAATGCGTCCTGGGCCAGCAGGCCGAAACCCAACCGATTGACGATCCAGTGGAGGCAGCCGTAGACCATGCGGCCAAGTTCGCGGGGAAGCTCGCACAGAGAGACTTGCGTGAAGCGGAAACCGGCCCATAACAGGAGCCAAAACTCTCCTTCGAACCGATCCAGCGCCATACCGATCGATTCGAAATCACCGTGAGGCCAATCGCTCCCTGCGAGGGCGCGGGCCTGGGCTTCGAGATGGGCCGCGATGCGGCTAAGAGCCTCGCAATGCAAGCGGTAAAAGTCTCGCCAGCCGTCTGAAACGGCGCGGTCGATCTCGCCTTCCGAGACCACGCCCATGTGGTGCGCAAGCAGGATAAGGCTGGCAATGCCAGGGCGATGCTCGTCGAAATAGGCCCTGGCTCGCCGTTCCCGGATGCTCTCCAGCGGTTCATCCAGCGCGACGCCAAGGCGGGGTAATGTGAACAGGGTCAGATCAGGGGCAGACGGGCTGAATCGATGCCCGTAAGCGCCTGCCGCCTGAATTTCGGCAGCGTCAGCCTGAATCGATAGCATCCGTCGTCCTCCTGGTCTCTCTTTTCCTGCTCCGGGGCAGGCTCACTCCCCCATTGGCGCAGAAAGGCTAAACCGTTCGTTTCACCCTTTTGTTTTGACGGGTTCGAGCTTGACGGCATAGTGCAACTCTTCCCCTATAAGTTGAGGCTCGTCGAGTTCCGCTTGGGCTAGATGCGGGTAGGACGCCGCATACAAGCGCAGTGCCTCAAGAGGCGGGAGTTCAGGGGCGGGATCGGCCAAGCGGACTGAACCCATCTTGAACACCCGAACAGGGCGAATAACGGTGGAAGCTGTGGGTGGTTGTTGAGAACTCATCGGCACGATCCTCAAAAAAGCGATTTCTCGGTGACAGACACGGCGACGTTACTCTGAGCAGGAGCGGAATCAGCGGCCCCTTCGTTCGCACGGGTGCCCGACGATGCTTGTGCGGCAGAAGTTGCGTTGTCGGTAGCCACGCGGGCCTGTTTACCGGCCTCCTTTAGGCGGTTCAAAGCGTCCCGCAAATCGTTGCAGATCGTTTCCCGCGTTCCAGCGAATTCAGCTAGGGATCGTGGAAAATCCCGGTCCAGCACCGCCGGACTGGTTTCCACGTACAGCGGCATGGACAATGCGCCCCGCAAGGTCTGGATATATTCCGGTGCCTTATCGTCAACGCTACCGCGCAACACAGGCTGCACCAGGACACTCAACTGGTCGCCCTTGCGGGCGACCGTGAATTGAATGCGCTCGTCGTATTCGAGCATTTCGAAAAAAGTTTCAAATATCATCGGTTTCCTCTTCGGCGTATTCGAACTCGGATGGTTCTGGACCGTCGCGTTCGGGGCCAAGCCGTTCCGAGCCTTTTGCCTGGGCGCTGGTCCTTGCCGTCACCGGCGACGAGGCTGTCTCTTCGCGTACGTTCCGATCCTTATCCTCTCGCGGGTATCCCGAAACGCAACTCGGCACGAAACCGCTGAAATCGAATCCGTACCCGAAAACCTCGTCGAGAATCTCGCCGTGCTTCTTCTTCATCAGCGTCGCGAATGTCTGTTTATCGCCGTGCGATTCGTAGTGCTCGACGAATCGCTCGCCCTTGCCATTGACCGCTTCGCGCAGCACCGCCTCGATGCCCGCCTTCGTGAACGCGCCGAGGAAGTCCTTGTCGAGCACGAAGCGATCGCTGAGCTTGGTCCCCGAGTGCTTGACCAGCGCCGCAGCGCCTTTGGCGAAGGGCTTGTTGAAGCAGGACGTTTTTTCGTGCTCGCTCAGCAAGTGAACCAACAGCCGCCGATGAAACGCCCGCAGATCGTCGAGTGCGAGCGGGTAAAGCGCGTTGACGAACGCATCCAAATTCGTCAGTTGAAACGCCTTGTCCCGGACGGCGTCGGGGAGCAGCGTGCTTGGGGCGCTGGCCGCGAGGAATCGGTACAGGGCAAACGTGTCGAGGCATAGAACGGCTCTTGGGTCGTCCGGCGCGATCTTCGCGCTCAGGGTGCGATAAAACGTTTCGATCGCCTCGACGACTTTGCCCGGCAACGCCGAGGCACTGGCGGCTTTCGCCTTGGGATTGCCCGAGTCGGCTGTACCGCTTGCGGCGGTTGCGCCTTTCGCGATACGGCCCGTTGTTCTCGACGGCATCCCGGACTGATCTTGCCTTCGAACCTGCGTGGCCACACTCGAAGTCGCCCGGTACTCATCCACTTTTTTCTGGTGGCAGCCGAGGTCAAAACAGCAATCCTCCTTGACCTCGCCCAGGCGATCAGGAGATGTCATGAGCAGTGCCCCATAATGGGCGCATTGGCGGCATCCGCGCTCGAACTGGTGTTTCCCGACGCCCTGGGGACCTTGCTGGCAAAGGATCGTATAGGAATTCGGCGGACGCTCGGTGTCGAGGTAGACGACCGCGTACTGTTCGGACAGAGTGCGTTTTTTCTCGTCGAGAGCAGACTGACTTTTGGCCTGGAAGCACTCGCGGTTCGCGCATTTGCCGGACGCTATGTGCTCTTCGAACAAGCTCGCCTGCATCGTCGAGTTATGGGGACAGTTGGCGCACCCGGAAATGTCAAAGATGGCCTTGGAGAGGTCAAGGGCAAACGCCGCCAGCCGGTCCCTAAGATCGGCAACCGAATATCCATGCTCAATGATCTTCGCTAGCGTCGCGGTCTGGAAGTCGCGCGGCAGTTGCGATAGGAGTTCCGCGTGTCCAAGCTTGATCTTGCGTTGGGCCAAAGCCTCTAGTACCTCAGGGTCTGCATGAAGTAGGAGCAGACGGGATTCAAACTTCTTTTGGCTCCATCCCAGAAGTCGCATCGCTTCCTGGCGATCGTTGCCGCAGCCCATAAGCACCGTTCGGGCCGCCTCGGCTTCTTCCGCAGGCGACATATTCGCCCTTTGCGTGTTCTCGATGGTGGCGACCACCATCGCCTCGTGGTCAGTCAGATCGCGAACGGCAGCGGGAATCAAGACGAGATTGGCATCTTTGGCAGCGCGGTAACGCCGTTCTCCGGCGACAATCCAGTAGTTGTCGGGGCGATCTGGAATAGGACGCACCACAACGGGCTGGAGGACGCCATTCTGCCGGACCGATTCGGTCAATTCGCGGTACTCCGCGTCGTCGAAGAACTTACGAGGATTGAAACCCGGTTGAACGTGGACTCGGTCAAGAGGGAGGTAACGTAGAAATTTGTTTTCGGTCTCGGTTTGCACGATCTTGTCTCCGTAGTACAAGTCCCATAAATGCAGCAGCGTGAAAAACCACGGAGTCAGAATCTCAGGGAAGTGCGGATATGCAAGCCGAAAGAGGAAGTTTGCGGATTAATATCGCAACCCGGTTTACCGCGTCCGGATTGCGATTACCGAACGACCGGGCTGGTTACGGTGTCGAGCCCTTGGTCGGGACCGGTGTTGTACGTTGGAGCAGCCGAGCTACAGGGTGTCGTCCAGACGCTAAAAAGCGAAAAAGCCTGTCCGACCACGACAGCCAACTTTCGACGACAAGCGTCGGTACGTTTTGTGCCGGCGTTGTGCTGATATCCATACGTGCCTTTGTATAGGCAAGGCTAACTAATAGTGCAGCCGTCCTCCAAGAAGCCGGATGATGATCTTCAAAGCACGGAAAATGACCTTGGTCAGCGGGATAATCAAGTGACCGGAATTAAGAAAGGGTTATAAACTTTGATCATCAACCCCCTTTAACCACCCGCCGGATGGGTCTTCCGACCGGGTGAAGTGGTGTCCCTACCAAGATAAGGAGCATGACCCATGAACGTTCCCCTGACTGGGGGTGCCAGTATTTCCGCGCGCACCCGAACGCCATCTATCTGGCTTTCCCGGCTCGCGGAATTACTCGTTGCCGCACTTTCGACGGACGATTCAGAACCGGTTGGCTTCGCCCGCTATAGCGGGCAACGTCAACGTATCCGGTTCAACCTAGCCACAGTGCTTCGCCGCTTATATCAGTTTCCTGAGTTCAAGGATGATTTTGCGCATGGCAGCGACACTGGCTTCCTGTTTGATCTTGAATCGCCTCCCAGAGGAACGACCAGCAAGATGGGCGGGCGGCTCCTACCGGGCTCGGAGGCCAAAACGACAGCCGCCCTGGAAAGACTTCACCAGGCGATCGCACGTGAGATCGACACCGTATTGCAGTCGGCACCGCTGCAATCCCTTGTCATTCCATCATCCAACCAGGCGTTGGAGTTATTCGCTCGGAATCTGAATGTCCCGCTGTATCCTTCGCCAGGCATCGCGGCCGTGGTGCCGGTCGGCTTCGCCGCTCCAAGCCGCAAAGCAGCCGAACAGGAAAAAGACGTCGCGAGGGTATTGTCAGCAATTGAAACGGTGGATGGTCGGGACTGGTTGGAACGTCTCCTAAAAGGCATCGAAAATTATTTGCGCCATGAGGACCTGGATAACGACGAAATCCAGCCCATTCTTGCCAGCATCCGTATGCAGCGTGGCCAGCCGGGGAGTCAAATCCAGCGCTTTCTCGATTTCCTGGATGATGACGCGTTAGCAAGGGTTCGCCTTCAGGTCACCTTCAAATCGATGGCGTCTATCGCGACCCGAAGTTCGGATCCCTCCCTGAAGGCCTACGTCGACCGGGTGCTCGCGTGTTTCCGGACCTACGCCAGTACGGCCGGACGAACACTCCCGCTCGATGTCAGTACGGTGTATGGGCAACGCAGCTGCACCGATTTGTCGGACCACCTGCGCAAAGCGCTGTTTTATAGCTGCCTCCCGGTTTGGGCGGAGTGGGCCGTGCAAATTTTCGAGGCTCGTACCGATCCCGAACACGGTTTTGCGACCCGGCGAGAGGTCTCCTACCGATTCCGCGTCAACGGCAAAAGCCCCGATTCCGGCAAAAGTGCCTTCGCGGCTCGGCTGGACCGAATTGAAGAACGCCTGGTGGAAGACCCTGTAATCAACGGCCATACCGGACGCCATATCGCCGAACTCGTGTTTCTGTACCTGGTCATTCCAAGTTCGCTTGATTCACCCGGCAGCGAAGACATCGAGACGGAAGCTGACGGCATTGCACGGGCCTTGAAAACCGACCCGCTCGGAACGGTCAAAGAACTCATCGCCAAGCTGCGCCTTCGGGAACCTGTGATGGAACGCATCGCGGAATCGCTCATCAAGGTGCTTCAAACGAAATCCGCCAAATTGGTCGAGGATGCGAATCGAATCGCGGACAAGTTCTATGTCGCCGTGCACAAGAGGATCGTCGACTGGGCCGTCGTTCGGACCATGGCCTCACACAACACGGAAATCTTGGTCAAGAATGACCAAGGCCATGACCACATTGCCTGGTTCCAGCACCTCGTCGTTACTGACAACCTGGCGGAAGTGCCGGGTTCCTTGGCTTCGTATGCGGTCGAAACGCACCTGATGGAGCGTTCGATAACGCCTGTGGGATTCCGGCACGAAATCCGGATGTCCCGCGATCTCACCCAACCGGTTTTACCGGTACGGTTCGTCCCGCTCAAGGAGGAAAAGGACGCGGCGGGCATCAAGCAATGGCGGCTAGCGGATACGGTGTCCACGAGCTTCGACACGGGCCGTGGCATCGATATCGAGTACGACGTCCGCTCATTGAGCCTTTCCAAGGGGGCGAAAGATCAGGACAAAGCGACTCGTGAGCAGCTTCGTACAGCCGGCTGCGCTGCGTTCACGCTGTTGAGCTACATCGTACTATTGGAACTTGCACGCCGCGCTCAGTCCATCGAGGGTCGGCAACGTCCAGCGATGTATCTAGTGCGCCTGCAACCTGGCGGGAAAGAATCCGACGCCACGGATGGGAATGCCGCCGTCTATGCCGCCTGTCAGGCCATCGAGCAGGCCCTGTCTCGGGAGCTCTTGGTCAAGATGCAGGGGTTCCACACCCAAGGAAAAGCCGAAACCATCCGCTATCGAAAGACGAATTCGTTGATGGCGATGCAGGGTCGCTTCCCGATCGTCACCACGGCGGGCGGCAGCCTGGAAAAGGTTGCGGTGCTTTCCTACGTGACCCGACCTTGCGATTCCCATCCGCTCTATCCGGATGCCGAAGGCTTTCTGTTCGTCTCCCGCAGCTATTACGGCGTCCGCCGGAAAGACGGTATGGCGATTTACGTCGGCCGGATGAACTCGCGCCTGGTCGAAAACCGCCGGGCTTTCCGCGAGCCGCAACTGATTCTCGAAGAAATTGCCCGGTTTCGAGAGCAGGAGTTTCGACATATCGTGCTGCTTTCGCATCACTTCGGCAACCGGCACATTGGCCGAGCCGCCGAGCGGCACGCCCCCCACGGCACGCATGAGTTCCTGGAATCCGCCGCCACAAAATTCCCCGATGTGTTCCTATACCCTCTCCGCCGGGACGTTTTTCCGGCGACCCGGCTGCATACAAGGGGCTCCAACGAGAGCGCCTTCGAGGTCGTAACTTTTGCCGATCACCAGCGGATGTACGAGGAATCCGAGCGGGAACTGATCCGCGGGCTGCAGCCGGTCTACACCTTCGCCACCTTGGCCGTAGTGACCGAAGAAGGTCGGCCGCAGTCCGGATTTTGCACGTATTTCTTCGACATCGAACAGCGTCTTTCCAACATCGAATGGAGTGAAGCGATCCGCCAAAACATCCTGGGTACGACACCCGAAGGCGAAGCGGTTCGCGCCTCCATCTTGGGTGTACTGAGGGGACTGCACTATTTGGAAAGCGAGCGAGCGGCCACCAAGCAGCAAGTACTGCCGGTGCTCGATCCCTTCGGGTGGGCGACGCCAGCGACCAATGCGGCCGCGGGCGAGTTGGAAGTGATGAGCCGGCGCGGCAAGGGCTCCGTCCTTCTGTCCTTTCCGGCGCTTTTGGCGCATGTCACAAAGGTGCTGCACAAGGACAAAACCGAATGGAGGAGTTGACCTTTCAGCAACAGGCCGTCATTTGGGGGCAGGCCTACGAAATCTTCGTCAAACGCGGCGTACTGGGCTGCCTGACAGATCACGGCTTGGTTTCTCTCGACGACCCGCATCTTAAGCCTTGGCGGGAAACGAGAACCTCGGAGGTATACAAAGCCGTGGTTCGGGCGCTTCAAGTCGTTGACGAGACGCTCAAGGAACACATCCACGCGGCGCTCCAACATCTGGCGACGGTTACCTATGGGCTCGGCTACACCGCAATGCGGGAATACCTCCGGAAACTCCGCCAGCCGCTTGCCAACCAGGCGCTTACCCGGCGCGCACTCTGGTGTCCCTTGACGCTTCCGAGCCAGAAAGATTTCGACGCCGAACGAGAGCGGTCCTGTGCCGAAATTCACCGATTGCTCGGCTTAAAGGGGCCGGTTGACCCGGCCTTGGCGGATAAGGGCCGACCGGCGCGCGCCGATTTCCTCCTGTGGCTGTCAGGTACCCACAAGGAGGACCATATCCTGGTCCAGGAATACTCCTACGATTGTCCCGCCACACTGGAAGACTTTAGCGAGGAGACGGCGCACCTCGAAGAACTGCTGCGCTACCGCCGGTACGTGGACTCACGCGGCGTATTTGCGCGAGTTTCCGCGGAAGTCGAGGAAGAGCGCTTCGAGCTGTCCGACGATATCAAGGCTCATCTCGGCGCGTTCACATCCGACAACAAGCCGTTCTACAAGCTATGCCAGGCCGCAAGTTATGCCGAGTCCACCGTACAGGTATTGGAACGCTACGGCTTGTTGGTCAAACCGTGCGTCGTCCGGGCGCTCGCCATCACCCCCAACGGCCTGGAAAGTCTCGCCGCGCGTTATTTGCCCGGCGGGGTGAAGGATCCGCGCTTTGCTTTGATGCAACAGCTGGGAACGGCCTATCGTAAGGCGGTGAAGCGACAGGATGATGACGAAGCGGGGCTCACCCAGGAAGTCGACGCGGTTTTTCGTCAGATTCTCAGTCGTTTGCCTAAGAGCCTCAAATCCGGTCTAAAAGGCCTGCGCGAAATTCCAACGCCGGGCACGGATTACCGATTCGAATTCGAGGAAAAAGTGCCGGAATTTGCGAATCCAATGCAGAGGTATTCCACGGACGAAGCGCTGGCCTTAGTGGAGGAAAGTCCCGAGATCAATGATTACTTCGGCGGTTCGGCAAAGAATGCGATTACACGGGCGCTGGAGGACTTGCGCACCGGCGAGATAACCGTGGCGCTCCGCGACCTGCACGCGGCCGCCATCGTCGCGGGTCTCGGCGCAGCCAAACGGGGCAAGCTCAATGTCATCGGGCTCGAAGGCAATCCGGGGATTGGTAAAACCACTGCGGTGACTCGGTACCTCGCCCAACAGTCATCCGGCTATTTCTTTCTCTACGTCAGCCCGCGCGTTGTCATCAACCGTGATGTGACGGAAAAACTTGCGAGGAAGGACGGAGCCCCGTCCGGTATCCTGACGATCACGACCAACGCCCAAATCATTTCTGCCGCACCCCGATACCATCGTTCACAGGTCGAGCAGGGGTTGGATGGGGAGCGCCGTATCGACGGCGCCGTCGTGGTCGACGGCGTGAAAAATCTAAACGTTCCACGGAACAGCATCCTGTTCCTTTCGCCCGAGCAAGAGCACGAGATCGAGGCGAAGCACGCCGGATCCCGGTTGGGTAAGACGACACTGTCCGAACATGAAGATCAGGTCGAAGAGCGGCCGCTGCTCGGCGTGCTGTCCGCGATGTCCTTAACGACCCGGGAACTTCTGGCCCAAAACCCAGAGGTCAATCGCGTGGTTCTGACGGCAGCGCTCCAAGGATTCCGCGAGAAGGCAAACAGGCGCAACACGATCCAGTCGCTTTCTCAGCTCTTCCGCGAATCGGTCGCAAGGCGCGCCGGCATCGAAGAGCGCCGCCGCGTTGCCCAGCGGATGCCGACGGTCGTCGTGATGGTCGATGAGCTCGCGGGCGACGGGGCCGGCGCGCCGTTCGTCCATGCGGTTGCCCGTTGGCTGAAGGACGAATTCATTGAGCCTTTCGAGGCAGGAGAGTCGCCCTTTACGGTCATCCTCGTCATATCCGATGCCTCTCTCGGCAACGAGCTGGTCCTCGACCGCTATCTGAATGCGGGCGACAGGGCGCCGGACAAAATCCTCATTTCCAAATCACGGGGCCGTAAGCCTTTTGCGCTAGCCGTCACCAAAGTGGCGATCGACGCCGGCAAGCCTAAAGTCCTGCATGTCATGACCAACAGCTACCCGGCCAGCGAGCTGACCGTTCGTTACCGAGTCAACCTGTCAACCGTTCGCCTGATCGAAAAACAGCCCGGTCTGCTTGAAACACCCCGGCAGGCTGTCCGCCGTGTTGCGGAGGAGGCGCTTTTTGAGAATGCCGCTCAAGAAATTCGGAACGCCGTTGCCGGAGGCGCCAAGCAGGTCATCTATTTCGCGCAGGACAAGCTTTTCCTGCGGTCGCTCCGAAATACGCTCACGCAGGACACCGAGCTCGGCTTGAACGAACACAACGTCCAGATTCTCGATTCATCGATTCCGGGATCCCGACGCAAGAAACTGGTAGAGGAGAAAACCCGCGACAGCATCAAGGTATTCTTGATGACGTCGTCAGGGGCGCGGGGAGTTTCATTCCCGAAGACCGACTGGATCATCGCGGCCGTACCGCGCTTCAATGTCGAGGCCGCATTGATGGAAATCGCACAGCTCATCTATCGTGGTCGGGGGAAGTACCATGATGAAGAGGGCAATGAAATTCCCGGGGACTCGGTCCCTCGGAGGCTCGTCATGCTGGTCGACGACTTCCTGGTGCACGGGGAAACGTTGGACAAACGGCAATGGCTCCGCCAGTCACTGGATCTCATGACCTTGCTGGTCATGCTGCGTGCCACGATCTTTACCCGGATCACTGGTGATGCTGGCCTGAACCAAAATCTGGCCTTGGTGCCGGTCGGAAGCGTCGGTTTGGAGGAATTGTTGAACCTGATGTCCCAGTACGTGTTGGAGTTTTTGGCGGAGGCGGATACCTACGTAAAAGGGGAGGGAAATTCGGAACTGGCTGGGCTCGTCGGTTCAGCCAGAAACCACTGCTACGACCTGTTTGCACGGTTTCGTCTGCAAGCCACCGCTTGCAAGAACGCGGATGGCGCCTCCTTTGTGAAAAGCGAGGACGCCCGTGAGTTCTTTGACCAAGCCAGTACAGCCCTTGCCCCGCTTCTGCCCGATGCCGAGGGGAGGCCTCGCTTGCCGGCGCATATCTATTTCGCCGGCCCGTTGGTGCTCGAACACTGGGCAGATTTCGACAAACGCGAGCTGTTTTCATTTGAAGGGCAGCTGACCAATGTCGAGCAGATGACCCGCCGACTGTACTGGGAACTGAAGAGTATCGATGAGACTGATGCTTTGCCGAGCAGCCTGAGAGTCCCTGCGGCCAACCTTCTCCGTCTCCTTGCCCGTGAGAAGCCAGATGCCGCAATCGAGTTCAACACGCTGAAGGAGCTGAAATCGCCTGATACCTGGGTAGCTCTACCGGCGGGTTACGTTCAGTTTGTTCGACCGTCCCGAGCGCATGACGACAAGCCGAAGGCCGTGGAAGAGCCGGAATTGTGGCGGAATGGCCTTGGCCGGGCACTTTCTGCCAGTAATGCCGTGATGCCAGCGATACCTCGCTACGAAGCGATGCCTTGGGCGGCAGGTGTGGGTCAGACCAATCCTCTGAAATTCGATATGGTTTTCGACGACCGTTACTTCATGGCATCGAGCGAGTTGAACCTCCTCAATATGCTGCTTTTGTCAGAGGGTACCGCGTGAAGCTTGATGGGGATCAGGTGCGTTAAGAAATCCCGAGCCCCCTAGTTTGTCATGACGCTGGACGGCTTAGCGGTACTGAAATAGATCGTCTCGAAAACAGCCGTTTGCTCATCCGAGCGGCACAGTTTACCGGGCATTGGCATATAGGCCGCGACTGTTAGAGATGCAGGGACATACATACTGGCGAGCCACCCGTTCATGGTTTTCTTCGGTTTCTGCCTGCGTTGTTGCATTTTTCCGTAACGACATGGCTAAGCTCGACTTTATCCATTTACTGAGATGATTAAACGGAAACCCGGTCAACGCAGTCTATTGATGACTTCTCCAGCACAAGAGGGGCATCATGTCGACCTTGCCAACCGGGTTTACCCATTTGATCACGGCGTTCGCCCCTTTGTTCTCGAAACGGGTGTTCTCATCGATACCGGTGCTGGTCGTCGGGGCCATACTTGCCACCGGCAAACGCACCGTGACGGCCGTGCTGCGCGTCATGGGCCTGGACCAGCAATCCCCTTTTCAAACCTACCATCGGGTCTTGAACCGGGCCGCCTGGTCTCCTCTGGCGGCCAGCCGCATCTTGTTATCCCTTCTGGTGCGCACCTTTGCGCCACAGGGGCCGCTGCTTTTCGGTCTGGACGACACCATCGAGCGGCGCTGGGGCGCCAAGATTGCCGCGCGCGGCATCTACCGCGATCCGGTGCGTTCTTCCCACAGCCACTTCGTCAAGGTCAGCGGCTTGCGCTGGCTGTGCCTGATGCTGCTCGTGCCCATCCCGTGGGCGATGCGGGTGTGGGCGCTGCCTTTCTTGACGGCGCTATGCCCCTCCGAACGCTATCACGAGCGGCAAGGCAAACGGCACAAGACCCTGACCGACTGGTCGCGCCAAATGGTCAAACAAGTGGCGCGCTGGTTGCCGGGACGACAGATCGTCATCGTGGCCGACAGCACCTTCGCCGCCTTGGATTTTCTCGGTGCGGCGAGACCGTATGCCACCGTCATCACCCGCTTGCGCCTGGATGCCGCACTGTATGCGCCGGCGCCCGCCCGCTGCGCCGGGCAACGCGGGCGCACGCGCCGCAAGGGCAAACGACTCCCGACGCTGGCCGAGGTGCTGGTCAATCCGGCCACCCGATGGACCCCGTTGACCATTCCCTTCTGGTACGGCGAGCACGACCGCCAAGTCGAACTCGCCAGCGCCACGGCCGTGTGGTACCACTCCGGCATGCCGGTCATCCCCCTGCGCTGGGTCTTGATTCGCGATCCGCTGAGGCAATTCGAAACTCAGGCCTTGTTATGCACGGATGGGCATGCCACGCCGGCTTTCATTCTCGAGTGTTTCGTGCAGCGCTGGCAGATGGAAGTCACCTTCGAAGAAGCCCGCGCCCACCTCGGCATGGAAACCCAGCGCCAATGGTCGGACCAAGCCATTGCCCGGACCACGCCTTGCCTGTTGGGACTGTATGCCATCGTGACCTTGCTGGCGCAACATCTGTTCTCGACCGGGCAGGTGTATCTGCGCAGCACTGCCTGGTATGCCAAACCGCAAGCCACTTTTTCCGACACCATCGCTTCCGTGCGCCGATGGTTATGGAGCCACGAGTATTTTTCAACCTCGCCAAACGAGGCCGACATGATAAAAATCCCGCGCCCTTTACTGGATCGCTTTATCGATTCACTCTGTTATGCGGCTTGAATGGATAAAGTTGAGCTAAGGAACCTCTGAAAAATTCATTGTGGTACGCTGGTCTCACCGGTCTTGTGGAATGAACCGATGAAGCAGACGACTTTTGCCTCGCTGAGCTACGACAGTGGTATGGTCTGTCCGATCCGGCCGCCGAGGAGGCCCTATACGAGATCGAGTCCATGCGCCGGTTTGCCGGCGTGGAACTGAGCGAGGATGCCATTCCCGACGAAACGACGATTCTCCACTTCCGCCGCCTCCTGGAGCAGCACGATCTGACGGCCCAGCTGATGAACACGATTAATGATGTATTGGAAGAGAAGGGACTGCTGCTTAAGGGCGGCACGATGGTCGATGCCACGATCATTCATGCAGCGCCTTCGACGAAAAACAAAGGGAAAGCTCGGGACCCGGAGATGCATCAGACGAAGAAAGGGAACCAGTGGTTTTTCGGCATGAAGGTGCACGTGGGGGCGGACGTGAACAGCGGGTTGGCGCATACGGTTTCGGTGACGCCGGCCAACGCCTCCGACCTCAGCCAATTGCCGGACCTGCTTCGCGAGGACGATCGGGCGGTGTTCGGGGACTGGGGCTATGTGGACAATCGGCTGAAGCGGGCCGCACGGGCGGCCGGCGTGTTCTGGGGAATCAACTTGAAGGCGCCGCCGCAGCGTGCGCTGGGAGCGGGACAGAAAGCCAGGAACCGGCGCTTGTCTTCGGTGCGAAGCCGGGTCGAGCACTTGTTCCGGATCATCAAACGGCAGTTCGGGTATGTGAAGGTGCGCTACCGGGGCTTGGCCAAGAATGCCGCTCAGGTGTTCGCGCTGGTCGGGCTGGCGAACCTCTACCTCAAGCGGCGAGCCTTGCTCGCCTGAGGGGGAGATCTGTCCGGTGGATGCTAGATGGCCCTCGGATTGCCATGTCCTCAAGGTAAACCGCGAGCAAATCTCCCAAAGGCGCTTTTAGATCCGTCTTTGAATGACTGTGAGTACCGCTTTTGCCATCTCCGGATTTGTTCAGAGCTTCCCTAATGCCGCAGCCGCGCCCACAGTACCCGAATTATCATCATCGAAGCGTCGTCCGGATCTATGGACAAGTAACTATCCGCGGCATCTCCGTATTTGATCCCTTGGCAGTTCATCAGCAGGTCGCTATTGTCATGCCACAGGCTAAATTCGTTTCGAATCCGCATACCAGGACCGAAATGCAGGCCGATCAAATCGCCCTCGGTCAGCGCCGCGATTTCCTCCTTTTCGGTATGGCTCAGCATGCGCGCCAATCGGTCTACCGCTTCGTTGAGGGTGCGCGGCCAGTCCTGGCCGGAGCCGGCTGGATCTGTGGGCGTGGATGGTTTCGTCATTGCGGCAATGTTCTCCTATCGGTTGTCTGCTTTTGCTTATGGCGTTGGCGTCGGTACTCCCGCATCCAGTCGAGATACTCCCGGTGCCGGGCGGGATTCGCTTTGAGCTCCTGCCGCCAGCGCTGCCGGTAGGCTCGCCCGTACCGCCGCATCCGTTCCAGCCAGGGCTCCCGCTGTTCGAGTGTCATCGCATCCAATCGCGCTCGGCGCCTAGCCTGAATCTCGGCCGCATGCTTGGCGTAGTAGTTCCGCTGCCGGGCCAGAACAGTTTCGCGACAGGCGGGGTCGGTTTTGATTCGGGCTTTCCGCCGCTCCTGGGCCGCTTTGGTCTGTTCCGCAAGCCGTGCGGCGAAAACCGGATCGGCCTTGGCCCGCGCCTTTACCCGTGCGGCTCGGCGCTTGTTCAGGTCCGGATTGCGGGCCACCCGGCGGTGATAGCTGGCGTTCTGGATTTGCTTGCGGCGCGCTTTCGCGCAGGCCTCGGAACAGGTCTCGCGGGTCAGCGAGCCTTGCCGGACAACTTCCCCGCAGATGACGCAACGCGGCCGCCGGCATTCCGGGCAGGCGGTGACGGCATGGCGGGAACTGATTGAAGCTCGATGTGGAAACCGGTTTTGCGGCACGGTAATCTCGGTGCCGCAGTCGCACCGGCAGAGCCAGGCGGTTTGCTCGTGTCCGAATTTCAGCCGGCCGTTGGGTCTCAACACGGTGAGTTGACCATATCGACATCCGGCAAGGTCAAGCAGCGCGGGCATGGCAGGGATTTTGTCTCCTTGATCAGAATCATCCAAGCTTTGGGATTATTGTAGGCTCTTTGAAATAATGCTGGGTCTCCTCTGATAGAGTTCGAGATTTCCTTTATTGTGATGACCATCGACTATCCAGACCAGAAAAAGGGTGTGATTTGCCGCTGCAGCGGGACGACGACGGGACAGATCAGGCGACTTGTCGATAAGTGCGTCAACGACCTGGACAGCCTATCGAGAGCGACCGGCGCGTGTTCAGGTTGCGGGGCCTGCGATTCCGACATTCTGGCCTTGCTAGCCGAATACACTTCGTCTGTTTCGCACAGTGCCCGATAGCCTTGCGCTGTTTTGCCCCAGAAGACCGCTCACACTGTCGATACGGGATTCCCGCGCGCTCACGAGACCCCTGGCGGCTGCTGCTCGGATTCGCCGACCCGGCCTATCCGTAACAGGTGACTGCCACGGATGAGGGGAGGGTATACGCACGACTCGGCCCTTATCTGGATCGGTTCGCGAGCGCTATCGAAACCGCAAGCTGGCGGTCGCCGGATAAATTTCGTGCAGGAAGCAATAAAGACCGATGATCAGGGCGGCCATCGCAGCGATGAAGAGAATCGCGATGGCGCTCGAAACATCCAGGCTTAGAAAGGCGCCGACGAACAGAATGACAATCAGCGTGCAGATGAGTAGCGCACAGGCGGTACAGAGGCTGATGGCCCAGTACGCCACGCGGGCGCTGAGGACTGACGTAGCGCGCCGATGCCGGTCAGGAGAAAGACCGGCGCCACCGCAAGTTGTATGACATGAGCGATATCGGTGGCTTGCATGGTCAGCCTCACTGAAACAATGGTCGGATAAAAGGACGATTCGGCGGAAGACCGCGCATTATGAGCGTGATCCCCTTCTTCAGGAAGGTAGCAAGCTGCGCTCACACCACACACGGGATCAGCGCCGCAATCTGGCCCACAGCTCCCGGATAATCACGGTTGACGCGTCCTCGGGATTGAGGGCGCCGCAGGACACCATCAGCGCCTTGTTCCCGCGCCAAAGACCAAACACCTTCCGGACATAAGCCCCCAAACTGAAGTGGACGATGATGGCATCCGCGTCGGGCGCTGCGGCAATTTTGTCTTTTTCAGTCTGACTCAACAGGACGATCAACTGGTCTACGGCTTCTTGAAGGGTGCGAGGCCATTCTTGATCGGCCTTTGAATCGGACGACTGTAACGGATTGTTCATTTTCTTTACAGAGAACGTAAGCTGGTGGAAATCAAGTCAAAAGCGCGAATGTTGACGGTCTAGCCACAAAGTTGTCCACAGAAATTGTGGATAAGCTTAGGTGTTTGCTGCGTCCAGACGTGCTTACCAGACTGTTGAGAGGATTTTAGACCGTGCGTAAAATCGATTTATTAATAATACGGTTGCAAAGCCCATGAAAGCCATTACCGCGAACGATCTAAAATCGAAGGGCGTCTCCGCCTTGGAAGCCGCTTTGGAAGACCAGGACGAAGCCATCATCAGTGTGCGGGGCAAGCCGCGCTTTGTGGTTATGGACATCGAGCATTACGAGCGGCTGCGCGAGGCGGAAATTCATTCCGCCTGGCAAGAGGCGCGTGCAGCCATCGATCAAGGCGACTATGTAGAAGCCACCGCCGAGGAGCACATCGCGCGCTTGCAAAAGGAATTGGACGAGAATGCCCTATAAACTGATATTCCCTGGTTCTTACCAGAAAAGAGAAAAGGCATTCCTCAAAAAGCACCCGGACCTTCGGGAACGCTACTTCAAAACCCTATTACTGCTGGAGCAGAATCCGATGCACCCGTCCTTGCGCCTGCACCCGATACAAGGGCGGCTGGCCGGCCTGCATTCGGTCTCGATCTCCCTACAATACCGCATCACGCTGGAATTGGAGATCAGGGAACAGGAAATTGTCTTCGTCGATGTCGGCAGCCACGGCGAAGTGTATTGAATCCATGGTCGGGGAACCATGGCACTTCGCAACATCTGTCACAGCGGCGATAGGTAGGTTGGACGCTATGGAAGATTGGGGCTACGGGGGAGGAGAGGGCGCAGCCAATGACTCGAACGGTTGGCTTTTGATATAGACGTTTTTGTTTTCACCGCCGGACTGGGACGACCTGGCCCTACTCCGCAGAAAATTTAAGAAGAACGAAAATTTCATGCGCCGTATTTCTATCCTGCCTCTGCTCCTTTGCGTTTCCCTTACCGCTTGTAACGGCGACCACCTCGCCAAAACAAAAGACCATGCGCCGGCGGCTCCGATTATCCAACTCCGGGCCGAGACTCCATCCACCGGCAAGGTGGTCCTTCCGCCCACCCAAATCAGCGATGAAGGCAAGCTGCTTCGCCTTGACTACGAAGGCTTCACCGTGTGGCTCGACTGCGAGCAACGCGGCGCCGTGAAGTGGCGGTACAATGCTCAGCGTGACGGCGGCAACGAGGCGCGAGCCAATGACTTCAGGCTTGATCCCTACGTCCCGAAGGAGTGCCAGCAGACCAGCCCGAAAGGCTACGGCCACGTCTATGACCGAGGCCATCAAGTGCCAGCAAATCATCTCGACCATTCGCCGGTGGCGATCCAGCAGTCGAACTACATGAGCAATATCCTGCCGCAGGCCTCGCAGATGAACCGGGGGGGCATGGAAGCTGACCGAGGACATCGTCGAGTGCTACCGGGATATCGATGAACTGCTGGTGATCGGCGGTGTGATTTGGGGCAGCAACCTGGCCGATGATTACTTTATCAAGAGCCACGGCGTGAAAACACCGGATGCGTTCTGGAAAGTGGTGATCCGCGGCGATGGCAGAACGATCGCGTGGATCGTGCCGAATTCAAAGGAAGCTACAGCGAAAAGGCTGGACGACTACCTCGTGACGGTGGAGGAGATCGAGCAACTGACGGGGGAAATGCTGCCGGTCACCGGAGATGCGAGAACGACGAAGCCTGTGGGAAGTTGGGTCGTGCCGATCGGGTGTGATAAGGGCTAAGCCCCTCTCGCGGCGCAGCGCGTAAGCTCCAGAACGGAATCCTGCCTTTGAACGAATTTGCGAATTTTTTGTAAAGTGACTTTACACTATTGGGTTATACCGTATTACTTTACTTTATGCTGAATGCAGTGCAACCATGTACGCTGAGATCCTGCCGGTTTTAACATGAGCCCCAAAAAACCCGGCCGCAGGGTGCAAAGCCGGGTTTGTCCGCGTTGCCGTCAGATACGGTTTGGCCTCCGGTTGAAAACCGTGGCTGTCGTGATCGTTGAAAGTGCTGCATGGCGATATCGGCGCCGCCTTCTACAGACCAGCCAATCTCCGCCACGCGGACTTATCAGCTTCAGTCGTAGATGTTTCAAGAGATTCAGTTTCGGGGCTCTCCGCATCCGGTCCACTTGGGTCGGATTCCGCTTCGGCGGATGACGCATCGCCACCATCGCCGGGAGCGTTTGGTCCCTCCGGATCAAGGATCGCTTCGGGTTCAATCGCCAATCCGGAGTTTTCACGCGCCGCTTGGACTTCCTCGCCATGGCCCTTTGCATAGGCGGCCCGATGGGCGCGCCGTTCGATGGTAATGATGCGCCGACCGAGTCGCAGCAATCGCTGCTGCCATTGATAGTGCGCCTGTCCGCATTGCTTGTTGGTGAGCACACCGCAGAGCCAGAGGGCGTCCATAGCGATCATGAGTTCATCGAGCATTTGGATCAGCGCCACGAACTGGGAGACCTGGGGCGATACGATGCGCGCGTTAAAGTCCATGGGATGGGTGTAACGCGGCTTTTCGGTCACGCCGTTATCGGTACACAGTTTTTCCATTCGGGACTTCTCGCGTTCCAGTTCGCTGGCACAGTCGCCGATCATCTTGCTGACGGTGCCTTCCACTGCATCGATCTCGGCTTCCTCCCCGATGATCCGGAGGATGACGTCGATAGCGTACAAGGATCGCACCAGCGTGGGAAAGACGCGGCGGACGACGCGCAACGCCTGTTCGCTATGAACCGTTATGGTACGTTCAAAAACCGGGCGACTGATCGCGGGAGGGGTTCGTTCAGCCATCGGCGTATTCCTCTGTGTGATTCTGTGGAATGAAGTCCTGGGGACGTCGCCCCGAGCGCCAAATCGACATATCCATGAGCATAACGTCGTTGGCCGAAGCCGGCGTTGCAATAAATGGCCGAAATCGGAACTTTGAGCGCGAAATCAGAAGGAACGCAGTGAGCGGATCAAAAATAGCGATGTGCCGCGCGAGGCGGTCACGCCATGGTAGCGGGAGTCGTTCGCGGGCAACCAACAAAAATCCGGCTGTGGGGTTCAACCTGGATCGACCGCCGGCAGATCAGCCTAATCTTGGCAGGCGATGACGGCCATCCCGTGGAATGGATGTCGTGACACGATTAGTGTTCGCGGCGTAAACTGATTCCGTCACAAAATCATCGGATGCGAGATGACACAAGGCGGAAAACGAATCGGCGCTGGCCGGAAATCGAAGTGGAACTGTGAAACCCGAACAATGCGAGTCCCGGTGCACTTGGTCGGGGAGATCGAGCAATTTATCGAAAAGCGCATGGGCGAAGCTTTGGAAGTAGTGCCCGAGACCCCGCCCGCACCCGCACTGCTCGAATTGTGGCAGGGCGACAAGCGGTGTCAGGCTCGAACGACAAAAGGTGGTCGATGCCGGTTGCCCTCGGCGATCGTCCACAAGCTCCAGCATGCCGGGCGATCCATCGAAATTGGACTGTGCCAGCGGCATTGCGACCAAATCCGCCAGGGGATCGAGCCGCGGGTTCATCCGTCTGTATTTGATTCCGCGACAAAATCAAATGGATAACCCCGTCGCATTCTGTTGCACACGCCGTTCGCTGGCGAGACGCGCCGCCGGTTCGTCGTCGTACCACATTTCCCGAAGAGCATCGGGACTGCTGATCCGGCCCACTTCCGGACCAGCGCCCAGTCCCTAAACCACAGACCGCCAAATCTGGGCACCGATGTTCTATCTGGTGATCCCGGAGATCGAGAATAAAGGAATTACCTATTTACTCCGTCCGGTAGCGGTGCACGCGTATTGCTGGCAAGAAAGGTCGAACTTCCACTTGAAGGTCGACCCGGCGAAGGCGCTGGCGCTTCTGACCTTGTTCGGGCAAGGCCACCACCTCCGGGGTTCTCGCCAAGGGTTCGGCCGGATAGAAAATCGGTGAAAGTGCCATGACTTGCTTTCGAACCGTTCGCCGATGGCGGAGATCACCGGAATCTCCCGGGAAGACGAGATTGACCCGGGGGTAATCCTTGAGCTGCTGAACCTGCGCCAAAGGCTCATGCTCCGGAAGATTCAACAGGCACTCGTATTGATAGCGTAGCGCAGGGTCCCGATCGTCCGATTCGGCCAGACGTTTTTCCAACATGGCCTGCGCTTGAGCGCGGGTGATTTTCACGATTTTGCGGACGCGCCCCCAGAAAAAGGAGGCGGCGATCGGGCGCTGATCCAGCACCACCAGGTGTCGCGTTGCCTGGCGCCGATTGAACCGCGCCCGGCCGATGGCGGTCAATAGCTTGCTCGTCCAAGCGCGTTGCGTGGCCGCGCCGCGAGGTGGTTCCAAAACCCCCGAATCGAGGCACATCAAGAAATCATGGAGCCTATCCTTGAGCTGGTTGACCTCCGCGACCGCCGACAAGGTCTCCTCGGATGACCCCAAAAGCCCCTGCAGCTGCTCCGTCCCGCCCGGATCCCGATCATCGGTGTAATCGATCCGCTGAATGAACGCGGCACACCGTTCTCGGGCTTTCGAAAGCCCACTCCGCTCATGCCCTTCGACCCAACAGGGCCTTTCCTGATCCGCCACGATAAGCCCGGCGAGCTGCTGCAACGCCGCTTCAAGCTGACCAATCCGATCCAACAGCAATACTTGGGCGCGGGACTCTAAACCCGGCATTCGGCTCTCCCTTGGCTAGGTTGCCGGTACGATAGCAGAAGACACACTCTGATAACAGTATCTTAATGATTACGACCAATTCCCACGGTCACCCCGCCCCATCCCACCTAGCGGCCGTCAAACCGAGAGAGAACGAGAGAGGAGAGAAAAGAAGAGGCTTAACAGGTGGGGTTATGATGCGGGTGCTATGTCCATCGGAGGGCTTGGGTCGTGTTGGGTTGGATATTAAGATACTGTTATCAGAATAGAATATTTGAAGAACAATCGAGGGGTGTTCATGGAGCATTGGGCGTGGCATGTTTACGGGAAAACCGCGGCGATTTCGTTCGAAGCGGAGGTCACCCGAAAGAATCAGCCGACGGTCGGGGTGCATGGCGCCGTCGCCACCGCAGACGGCTCGCATGATTGGGACAACAAAATTCAGATGCAGCTGACGCCACGTGAGCTCCCCCGGCTCGCCGCCGTGTTGTTAGGCTATGCTTCTCACATGGAGGCGCGCTTCCATGGTGATCGCAAGGACAAACAGTTCAAAATTGAGCGCCAGCCGCAGAACCTTTACGTCATCCTCCAGCAAGCGGGGCTGCCGGTCAGGGCGGTCCCAATGCCCTTTGAAGATGCGGTTTTCGTGAGCCAGCTTGTGCTTCGCCAACTGGCGCGCTTTTCAGGCACCAATCCCGCCGCGGTGCTGGCGGCGATCCAGGGGAATGCCGAGCTTTTGGGGCACGCTCATAACACACGGGGAGCGCCAACGGCATCGCCATTCAAACGAACCGAACATCTATGAGCTACGCCAAATGACCCTCTGCGGGCACTGAAATGACCGATCGGCTAACCGTAAGGATTTCTTCGTCCGCATGGATAACCGCTCCATTCCGATCTTTCTCTCCGAAAAAGAGGCGGATCATAGTTGAGGTTGCCCCTGTGTCGCCCCCGCCCATGGGGGTGGTCGAATGCGGTCGGAATACGCAATCAGTGGATGGATGCCAATACCGTAAGCCGATACATCAAGAACCGGAAAACCAAATCGGGAAGTAAGTGATCATGCGTAACCATTTTTCGGTTTGGGCGAGGTCTTACTGAGTTCACCCTCGTGTAAATAGATGCCCCGCGATCGGATCAAGCGGCTTTCAGCACAAAATCCACATGCACGGCGTCGTATGGAAAGACCACCCTGCCATCTTCGGCTTTATCCAGCAGTCCCGCGTTGAGCAAGGCATGAACGTCGCCATGCACCGCCTTGACATCCCGGCCGACGCGCCGCGCGATTTCGCGGATGGCCAGGGGACCTGCGCCGGTCATGGTCTTGAGGATTTCCCAGCGCTTCGCGGTCAGCACCTTCCATAACAGCTCCGGCGTTTCGAAGCTGATGCGCGGCTCGGAAGGCGTCAGGGTATCCATGGCTTCCGCCACGTCCGACAGCGTGTCCGCCAAAGTCCTTACATCAATCGTCACTGTTTTCATCACGCCACCTCGTTATGTCATCGTTGAAGTCCTTCAGCAATTGGCGCGGGGTCGAGAAGCGATAGGGCTCTTCGAGATTGCCCTGATGCCGATGGTCGCCCTTGCCGGCTTCGTTGTCGTAGCGCAAGACGCATTCACCTCTGACCACAAAAGCCAGCCGATATTTGAACAGGTGCCGACTGCCAGGAACGGGCTTAGGTAATTGCCAAATCACGAGCTCGGCGAAGGCGTTCTCGGAAATGATGACCCGTCGCCTGATCAGTTCTTGCGCTTTCATGTTGGACATAATAACAACACCTATAGGTGTTGTAAATAAATCCAACAGATCGGCGGAAAATTCCTGGCCTGGAATTTCCGGATGATTCCTATAGCAATCGATCCACATTTTCTGTGGATGAATGGCCGCCGAGCTGGACGCCGAACGAAAACGCCATGAGTCGACCACCGCCAAACTCGAGGCCACGCTTACCGAGTTGGCGACCGTGAGAGCCAAGGCGGAAGCAGAGCGTGAGACACACGCCGAACAGCGGAAGCGGATGGCCGAGGAAACCCACCGCACGGCCGAGCGATTAACCCGTATCCATACGGAACGCGATGAGGCCCAGAAAAAAGCCGGCACCGCACAAGCGGCGGCGGCTAACCTTCGGGGACAGATCGAGGCTCTGAATGGGCGAATGGCAAAGCAGGAGGCCGAAATCAAGCGGCTTCAAGCCGAACTGGATACCACAAGAGCGAGAATTCTTGAGCTCACAACCGAAAACGGTAAGGCCAACGGCCAATTAGAAGCGCTTCGTGCGCAGATTGCCGGGCAGCAGGAGCTGATTAAGGACTTTTCCACGTCGCGGGCTAGAGGTGGCAAAACAGACCCGATAGGGTAGGTTACTTAAGGTCTCTTGTTGGCGATACCAGGCCTTTGTTGAAGTAATGGTGCAGGCCTGCGGCGATCGCGTCCGCGATGACGGCTTGCCGTCCTTCCTTTTTTCGCGACCGCAAACATCTGTTCCCAGCCCTGCGGCACCCAACTGACCCGGCCGAAGCCGACCGGCAGAAATGGGTCGGTGGCTGTCTGGTTGCTCATCGGTATCGTGATCCCTGGAACACACTATATGGCCCTGACCGTAGGCAGTTCCGTCCAGCGGGTGGTGTAGTTCGGGGATTTCAGCCGGGTGCGCAGGTGCCACCGTTCGCTGAGCCCTTCGCCCGCAAACCGGACCGTCTGGCGGCCGTGCCGCCGGTTGATCTGGTCGAGCGCCTGCATCAGCCGGGACGAGCGAACCGGATCCGACGCTTCGGATGGAAAGAGATCAGTCTGCGCCACGCCGGCCGGAACCAGGTCGAGGAGCATGACCCCGGCTTTCTGATAGGCATAACCGTCGCGAAAGAGCCGCTCCAGTCCCTGGAGCGCCTGGCGGATCAGGTGTCCGGAATCCTGGCTCGGACCATCGAAGGCCAGGCTCACGGCATTGGCGTAATAGGGCTGGGCCGTGTCGAACGGGCTGGTCTGGATGAAGACGCTGAGCGCCTGCGCGGAGAGCCCCTGCGCACGAAGCTTTTCGCCGGCGCGCGCCGCAAAGCGGGTGACCGCGGCGCGCAGATCCTCGAGGCGGGTGACCTTCTCCCCGAAGCTGCGCGAGGTGAGAATCTGCTTCCGGGGCGGGGGAACGGTTTCCAGAGATAGGCACGACACACCACGCAGTTCCAGAGCGATGCGTTCCATCACCACGCCGAAGTGCCGGCGCAGCCACTTCGGATCGGGTTGTCTCAGAAAACGGAAAAAATCGTACGCTAAGAGCCGAAGTGGGCCCTTTAGCAGCAATGCAAAGCTGCGATCAACGGGCAGGAAACATTGCCGTGGTGCGCGTTGCACTCTCTCACTAGCGTCGACAGGGCCTCTTCCATCCGCGCGAGGTCTGCCATGCGTGCGCGCACATCGGCCAGCCGGTGGGCGGCCAGGTCGGCCGCCTCGCTGCAATGGGTGCCGTCCTCCAGTTTCAGGAGCTGGCCGACTTCATCCAAGCTGAAGCCCAGGCGCTGGGCTGATTTCACGAACTTCACCCGCACCACGTCCGCCTGCCCGTAGCGGCGGATGCTCCCATAAGGCCGTTCCGGCTGGGGCAGCAAGCCCTTGAGCTGATAGAAGCGGATCGTCTCCACGTTGACCCCGGCTGCCTTGGCGAAGGCCCCGATGGTCAGATTCTCTTGAGCGTTTTCCATTGTGCTTGACTCCGTAGTTAACTACGGAAGTAACGTTACAGCATCAAGCGAAGTCCCGGAAGGAGAACCTCATGTCGGAACCCAAGAACGGCCGCGGAGCACTGGCGACCGGCGGCGTCGCAGCCGTCCTCGCCTCGACCTGCTGCCTCGGCCCCCTCGTCCTGGTCGCGCTCGGCTTCTCGGGCGCCTGGATCGGCAACCTGACCGTGCTGGAGCCATACCGCCCGATCTTCATCGGCGCGGCGCTCGTCGCGCTGTTCTTCGCCTGGCGCAGCATCTTCCGATCTACCCATGCCTGCAAGCCCGGCGATGTTTGCGCCGTGCCCCACGTTCGGACGGCCTACAAGGTGAGCTTCTGGGTCGTGGCCGCCCTGGTCCTGGTTGCCCTCGCTTTCCCCTACGTCCTGCCGCTGTTCTACTGAAAGGAGATCACCATGAAGAAACTCACCGCCTTCATCGCTCTGGCCGCCGCCCTGAGCGCGCCCGCCTGGGCCGCCACCAAGACCGTCACCCTGTCGGTGCCCGGCATGACCTGCGCCGCGTGCCCGATCACGGTCAAGAAGGCCCTGTCCAAGGTCGCCGGCGTCGAGAAGGCCGAAGTCAGCTTCGAGAAGCGGGAGGCCGTCGTCACCTTCGACGACGCAAAGACCAATGCCGACGCCTTGACCAAGGCCACCGCAAACGCGGGCTACCCCGCCACCGTGAAGCAGTGAGGGCGGAATCATGGCCGAGGCGATCACCCTTCACATCGAAGGCATGACCTGCACGTCGTGCGCTGAGCACGTCCAGCAGGCTTTGACGAACGTGCCCGGCGTGCGCGCGGCCTCGGTGTCCTATCCGCAGCGCCGGGCCGAGATCGAGGCGGACGCGGGTGTGAGTCTCGACCCGTTGGTCGCAGCCGTCGCCGCGCTCGGCTACCGCGCACGGGTTGCCGACACGCAGAACAAGCCAGTCGGCCTGCTGAACAAGGCGCTGGGCTGGCTCGGTGGCGAAACGAAGCATGGTGGCGGTGAACAAGCGCTGCACGTGGCTGTGATCGGCAGCGGCGGCGCGGCGATGGCGGCAGCGCTGAAAGCCGTCGAGCAAGGCGCGCGCGTGACGCTGATCGAGCGAGGCACCATCGGCGGCACCTGCGTCAATGTCGGCTGCGTGCCGTCCAAGATCATGATCCGTGCCGCCCACATCGCCCACCTGCGCCGCGAAAGCCCGTTCGATGACGGTCTGCCCGCCGCAGCGCCGGCCGTGCTGCGCAAGCGGCTGCTGGCCCAGCAGCAAGGCCGCGTCGAGGAACTGCGCCATGCCAAATACGAAGGCATCCTGGCGAGCACCCCGGCCATCACCGTGCTGAGCGGCGAGGCCCGGTTCAAGGACGCGCGCACGCTGACCGTGGCGACCGCTGACGGCGGCACCCGCGAAGTGAACTTCGACCGCTGCCTGGTTGCGACCGGCGCAAGCCCCGCAATCCCGCCGATCCCCGGCCTGAAGGACACGCCCTACTGGACCTCCACCGAGGCGCTGGCGAGCGACACGATCCCTGAGCGGCTGGCCGTCATTGGCTCGTCGGTGGTGGCGGTCGAGCTCGCACAAGCCTTCGCCCGCCTGGGCAGCCGGGTCACGCTCCTGGCGCGCAGCACGCTGTTCTTCCGCGAAGACCCCGCCATCGGCGAAGCCGTCACGGCCGCCTTCCGCGCCGAGGGCATCGAGGTGCTGGACCACACCCAGGCCAGCCAGGTTGCCTATGCGGACGGGGCATTCGTGCTCACCACCGGGCACGGGGAAGTGCGCGCCGACAAGCTGCTGGTGGCCACCGGCCGCGCGCCGAACACGCGCAGCCTGAACCTCGCGGCGGCGGGCGTTGAGATCAATGCACAGGGCGACATCGTCATCGACCGCGCCATGCGCACGAGCGCACCGCACATCTTTGCCGCCGGCGACTGTACCGACCAGCCGCAGTTCGTCTATGTGGCGGCGGCGGCCGGCACCCGTGCCGCGATCAACATGACCGGCGGCGACGGTGGGCTACAGCGAGGCGGAAGCGCACCACGACGGCATCGAGACCGACAGCCGGCTGCTGACGCTCGACAACGTGCCGAGGGCGCTGGCCAACTTCGACACGCGCGGCTTCATTAAGCTGGTGGCGGAGGCCGGCTCGGGGCGGCTGATCGGTGTGCAGGCGGTGGCGCCGGAAGCGGGCGAACTGATCCAGACGGCCGCGCTGGCGATACGCCACCGGATGACCGTGCAGGCGCTGGCCGACCAGTTGTTCCCGTATCTCACGATGGTCGAGGGCTTGAAGCTCGCGGCGCAGACCTTCAACAAGGACGTGAAGCAACTGTCCTGCTGCGCCGGATGAGGAAAAGGGAGGTGTTCGATGAACGCCTACACCGTGTCGCGCCTGGCCCAGGATGCCGGCGTGAGCGTGCACGTCGTGCGCGACTACCTGCTGCGCGGGTTGTTGCGCCCGGCCGCGCGCACCGCCGGCGGCTATGGCGTGTTCGACGCGGACGCCTTGCAGCGGTTGCGCTTCGTGCGGGCTGCCTTCGAGGCGGGGATCGGCCTGGACGTGCTGACCCGGCTGTGCCGGGCGCTGGACGCCCCGGATGCCGGTGAAGCGGCGGTGTGGCTCGCCGAGCTGCGCCAACTCGTCGAACGGCGACAGCGGGCGCTCGCGGGCCTGGAGGTGCAGTTGAGCGCGCTGCGGGCCGAGGCTGCCCGGCAGGAAGGGGCGTTGCCATGAACGGCTCCGAGCGCAAGCCCATCACCGGCTATCTGTGGGGCGGACTGGCTGTGTTGACCTGCCCCTGCCACCTGCCCATCCTCGCCGTCGTGCTGGCCGGTACGGCCGCTGGCGCGCTCCTCGGCGAGCATTGGGTCATCGCGGCGCTCGGTTTGACCGGCTTGTTCCTTCTGTCCCTGTCGCGGGCGTTGCGGGCGTTCAGGTGCAGCGGCCGTAACGTGCTCTGATCGACTACGAGGAAGTTTGGGGCACAACAGGATCAGGGCCACCGAGTCTGGCGATGACGCGCACATAGACCAGCTCGCTGAGTAGCTCGACAAGAGTTTGCGTAACGACGATGGCTGGCAATATGGGTATGGCCCCAGGCACAGCTAGAGCAAGCGGCAAAACAACAAGGGAATTTCGAGTGCCTGCGCTGAAAGCGATGGCTCGGCCGGCAGTGGCATCAAGACGGAACAGTCGGCTAATGCTCCATCCGATCAGTGGGGCGATCACAGCAAAGGCGATATAGAAGGGAATCACACTCAAGGCCGCCTCGGTCGCCGGGCCGAGCTGGGGCACCACGGCCGCGACGACCACGAATAGGACAAGGGCAGTCGCCGGTACCGGCAATAGGCCAAGTGACGCCGAGACTTTTGCACCGGCCCGGCTTTGAGCTGCCCATAGCTGCACAAGCCCAGCAAGGGCCAGTGGAACAGCGATTAACCAGACGAAGGCATGAACGAACGGGCCGGGCTGCACGAGGGCTGCGGCATCATTCCCAAGAAGCAGGCCGAGATAGACCGGCAGCAGCAGCATTTGCACAACCAGGAGCGTAGGGGTTGCCGCCAGTAGCAGGCGGGCATCAGCACGACCAAGGTGCGAGAACGTAACCACATAGTCAATGCAAGGCGTCAGCAACACTAGCAGTACGCCGAGCCGCACCATGGGGTCGGATGGCAGAAATTGCACCAGTACGGCCACCAAGAGCGGCATTACGACGAAATTCGTAATGAGCAGTGCGGCAAGAAACCGACCGCGACCGAAGGCGCGGCCAAGGTCGGCCAGGGGCACTTGCAGAAATGTCACGAACAGCATGAATGCAAGCGCTGGATTCACGCCGCCTTCAAGCGCTGCGGTGCCGGGTACGAGAAAAGCGACAAACGCAGCCACCACAACTGCCCCGAAGTAAACACCGACTTGGTGCCTCTCGAACATTTCCCTGATGTTCCGCATGTCGCAATTTCGCTCCTTTGTGTCTAGTTGAAGCATACCCTAACCTGGCGTCAGATCGTGTGACGCGAAAGCGTCAGAATAGAGCCGCCTTCCGAATTGATTGACACGCGCCGTCAAGGGTCATGGATTTCTTCCTGACACATTGCCCTCAGGAGGCCACCTTGCACGGTCAGCGTATCGGCTACGTCCGCGTCAGCAGCTTCGACCAGAACCCGGAACGCCAGCTTGAGCATGTGCCGGTGGACCGGCTGTTCACCGACAAGGCATCGGGCAAGGACACCCAGCGCCCCGAGCTGGAGCGGCTGCTCGCCTTCGTGCGCGACGGCGATACGGTGGTGGTGCACAGCATGGACCGCCTGGCGCGCAACCTCGACGACCTGCGCCGCCTGGTGCAGAAGCTCACCCAGCGCGGCGTGCGCATCGAGTTCGTCAAGGAAAGCCTGACCTTCACCGGCGAGGACTCGCCGATGGCGAACCTGATGCTCTCGGTGATGGGCGCGTTCGCCGAGTTCGAGCGCGCCCTGATCCGCGAGCGGCAGCGCGAAGGCATCGCGCTCGCCAAGCAGCGCGGGGCCTATCGGGGCCGCAAGAAGGCGCTCGCGCCGGAGCGGGTGGCCGAGCTGCGCCGTCGCGCCGCTGCCGGCGAAAAGAAGGCACAACTCGCCCGCGAGTTCGGGATCAGCCGCGAAACCCTCTACCAATACCTGCGAACGGACGACTGACCATGCCTCGACGCTCCATTCTGTCCGCCGCCGAGCGGGCAAGCCTGCTGGCGTTACCCGATACCGAAGACGAATTGATCCGTCACTACACCTTCAGCGAGGCCGACCTGTCACTGATCCGCCAGCGGCGCGGTGACGCGAACCGGCTGGGGGTCGCGGTGCAGTTGTGCCTGTTGCGCTTCCCCGGTCAGGGCCTGCTGCCCGACGCTGCGGTGCCCATGCCCCTCCTGCAATGGATCGGACGGCAACTGCGCACCGATCCGGGGTGCTGGCCACAGTATGCCGAGCGCGAGGAAACACGGCGCGAGCATCTGCTCGAACTGCGGGCGTACCTGGGCATGGAACCGTTCGGCTTGGCGCACTATCAGCAGGCTGTCCATGCCATGACCAAACTGGCCTTGCAGACCGACAAGGGCATCGTGCTGGCCAGCAGCGCCCTCGACTCTCTGCGGCACCAACACATCATCTTGCCGACGCTGGATGTTGTCGAGCGGGTCTGTGCCGAGGCGATCACCCGCGCCAACCGCCGCATCTACGCGGCCTTGTCCGATCCCCTGTCGGCCACCCACCGGCACCGCCTCGACGATCTGCTCAAGCGCCGCGACAACGGCAAGACGACCTGGCTGGCCTGGCTGCGCCAGTCGCCCGTCAAGCCGAACTCGCGCCACATGCTCGAACACATCGAGCGCCTCAAAGCCTGGCAGGCGCTCGACCTGCCTTCCGGCATCGAGCGGTCGGTGCACCAGAACCGGTTGCTCAAGATCGCCCGCGAGGGAGGCCAGATGACGCCCGCCGATCTGGCCAAGTTCGAGCCGCAACGGCGCTACGCCACCCTCGTCGCGCTGTCCATCGAGGGCATGGCCACCGTCACCGACGAAATTATCGACCTGCACGACCGCATTTTGGGCAAGCTGTTCAACGCCGCCAAGCACAAGCATCAGCAGCAGTTTCAGGCGTCTGGCAAAGCCATCAACGCCAAGGTGCGCCTGTACGGCCGCATCGGCCAGGCGCTGATCGACGCCAAGCAAGCGGGCCGCGATCCGTTCGCCGCCATCGAGGCCGTCATGTCCTGGGATGCCTTCGCCGAAAGCGTCACCGAAGCGCAGAAGCTCGCGCAGCCCGAGGACTTCGATTTCCTACACCGTATCGGCGAGAGCTACGCCACCTTGCGCCGCTACGCGCCGGAATTCCTCGCCGTGCTCAAGCTGCGGGCCGCACCCGCTGCCAAAGACGTGCTCGACGCCATCGAGGTGCTGCGCGGCATGAACAGCGACAACGCGCGCAAGGTGCCTGCGAACGCGCCGACCGACTTCATCAAGCCGCGCTGGCAGAAGCGGGTGATGACCGACACCGGCATCGACCGGCGCTATTACGAACTGTGCGCGCTGTCGGAGATGAAGAACGCGCTGCGTTCCGGCGACATCTGGGTGCAGGGATCGCGCCAGTTCAAGGACTTCGAGGACTATCTGGTGCCGCCCGCGAAATTCGCCAGCCTCAAGCAGGCCAGCGAATTGCTGCTGGCCGTGGCCACCGACTGCGACCAGTATCTGCATGACCGGCTGACGCTGCTGGAAACACAGCTCGCCACTGTCAACCGCATGGCACTGGCCAACGAGCTGCCGGACGCCATCATCACGGAGTCGGGCCTGAAGATCACGCCGCTCGATGCAGCGGTGCCCGACACCGCGCAGGCGCTGATCGACCAGGCGGCGATGATCCTGCCGCACGTCAAGATCACCGAACTGCTGCTGGAGGTGGACGAGTGGACGGGTTTCACCCGGCACTTTACGCACCTGAAATCGGGCGACCTGGCCAAGGACAAGAACCTGCTGCTGACCACGATCCTGGCCGACGCCATCAACCTGGGCCTGACCAAGATGGCGGAGTCCTGCCCCGGCACGACCTACGCCAAGCTGGCCTGGCTGCAAGCCTGGCACATCCGCGACGAAACCTACGGGGCGGCGCTGGCCGATCTGGTCAACGCGCAGTTCCGGCATCCCTTCGCCGAGCATTGGGGCGACGGCACCACGTCATCGTCGGACGGCCAGAACTTCCGCACCGGCAGCAAGGCCGAGAGCACGGGCCACATCAACCCGAAATACGGCAGCAGCCCAGGGCGGACGTTCTACACGCACATATCCGACCAGTACGCGCCGTTCCACACCAAGGTGGTCAACGTCGGCGTGCGCGACTCGACCTACGTGCTCGACGGCCTGCTATACCACGAATCCGACCTGCGCATCGAGGAGCACTACACCGACACGGCAGGCTTCACCGATCACGTCTTCGCGCTGATGCACCTCTTGGGCTTCCGCTTCGCGCCGCGCATCCGCGACCTGGGCGACACCAAGCTCTACATTCCGAAGGGCGAAGCCGCCTATGACGCGCTGAAACCGATGATCGGCGGCACGCTCAACATCAAGCACGTCCGCGCTCATTGGGACGAAATCCTGCGGCTGGCCACCTCGATCAAGCAGGGCACGGTGACGGCCTCGCTGATGCTCAGGAAACTCGGCAGCTACCCGCGCCAGAACGGCCTGGCCGTGGCGCTGCGCGAGCTGGGCCGCATCGAGCGAACGCTGTTCATCCTGGACTGGCTGCAAAGCGTCGAGCTGCGCCGCCGCGTGCATGCCGGACTGAACAAGGGCGAAGCCCGCAACGCGCTGGCCCGCGCCGTGTTCTTCAACCGGCTGGGCGAAATCCGCGACCGCAGTTTCGAGCAGCAGCGCTACCGGGCCAGCGGCCTCAACCTGGTGACGGCGGCCATAGTGTTGTGGAACACGGTCTATCTGGAACGGGCCTCAAACGCCTTACGCGGTCACGGCCAGACTGTCGATGACGCCCTGTTGCAGTACCTGTCGCCGCTGGGCTGGGAGCACATCAACCTGACCGGCGATTACCTCTGGCGCAGCAGCGCCAAGATCGGCGCGGGCAAGTTCAGGCCGCTACGACCGCTGCAACCGGCTTAGCGTACGATTTTTTCCGTTTTCTGAGACGTCCCCAAGTGGAACGCCTGCAAGCCGAGCTGGTAGCTCTGGCTAAGACCAGCGGCGGAAAAACCAGGACGAAAACACAGCAATGAAAAAACCCGGCTGCGCGGTGCGAGCAATAGCCGATAACAGGCACTATGTTAAAAACTTAGCGGAATCAATTGTTGATTGTCGAACAATCTTTTGTAGATTGCTTATAATACCAATTATTCCTTGATCCGCAGAAAGGCAGGTGCACGTATGAGTGCTGAAACCATCGACCACAACACCCTATCTCGTCTGGTTGAAGCCGGAGCCGTCCGAGGCGCGCATGTGATCGGTCAAGCGGGGGGCTGGGGGGTACTGATCAAATATGGCATGCAGGAGCGCCCCTTGGCCGCGAGCCGCAGTAAGCAGGTGCGCACGTTCAAAAAACTCGAAACCCTGGTGGCCTACCTCAAAGACATCGGTATTAGCCGGTTCGACGTGGACGCCGCCAATTATGACCCCGCCAGTATTAAGACCTACTCGCGGCCAGATCGAGCCGAGGCCCTCAAGCAAGCCCACGAAGCCGCCGCCTATGACAAATGGTTTCGACAAGAGGTCGAGCAGGCGCTGAAAGAAGCGGACGACCCGAATACCGTCTGGATACCGCACGAGGAAGTGAAAGCGAGCTGGGCGAGGAAGAGGGCCGAACTGATGAAGCGCATCAAAGACGGTGACACTGCTTGAGGCTGGTTTGGTTGCCTACGGCGGTGGCGAACCGTGACGCGCACCTGGATTACATTGCTCAGGACAGTCCGAGCGCCGCCATCGAGCAGGGCGACCGGATCGAGCATCAAGTCGGTCTCCTTATCGAGCATCCGGAAATGGGGCGACCCGGCCGCAAGCGCGGCACGCGCGAGCTGGTCATCAGCCGCACGCCCTTTGTCGTGGTCTATCGCATTAAGCCGAGAGCTAAACGCATTGAACTGATGCGCGTGTTGCATGGGGCGCAGCAATGGCCGCCCTAACCGGTTTTCGCGGGCGCGAAAACTCCGAGTTGCAGCGCCTAACCACTAAGAACAACGAATCATGCCGCCCTCGGCTAGAACGGCCTTCGCAAGGGGTTGCATTTCCAACTTGCTCCCCCATCCACGCCACACCATGCCATCAAACCGAAAGCCATGGTTCTTCACATCTTCCCGCAGCCATTGCGGAGGGATGCCATCGAACTTTATTTCAAACGAGCGCTTCACATTCTCGTCCACCCAATACAAGGCGTTTAGGAGCATTTGAGCATTGCCGTTTACTACCACAATGCCTTTCTGACTTTTGAACGAATGTTGTTCTATCGCTGTCGGGACCCAAATCACCGGGCTTTTTGAGCCGACCGCCCCGCACTGGTTCCACACTTGGGCCACAATGTTTTTAAAAATCCTTGCGCCGGATCGTTTCACCAGAAACCCATAGGCGTTTTCCCGGATTCCGTCATAGCTCTTTATCTCAACGACGATTTGCGTTTTCTCGCCGACCGAAATAAGCATGTCGATATTACCGACCCGGCCCGCTGACACGTCCGTTTGAAGCGTCCAGTTCGGCGGAAGGATCGCTTTAATTGCCTCAATCGCTGCTTGTTCTACGAGAATGCCGCGTTCGCGACGCCGGCCCTTTCGCAATGTCTGAATAGAGCACAAAAACGCGAGCACAGCGCCTATGACGGACAACGGTTTGAAAGCGCCCAGGAATGGACTGATAACAAGCGCGGCAGCAGCAACGCCCATGAGATAAGCGGCCTGGTCGTAATCGGCTTGCCAGGGTTCGAAGATGTTTTGATCCGATGCCATGTCCAACAGTTTAGTTTCAATCCATCTGTCTGCTGGGCATCGGCGGCACCTGTTCGAGTTCGGCCAGGCCCAGGCGGTAATGCCAATAGTGCTAGGAGCGTTCGTTGAACCAGCCGGCTTCGGCATGCGTCAGAACATCCCGCAGCGCATCATCCCCCACGTGCTCCGCCAGCGCCTGAACATCCTCGTAGTCCCCTATGTCCATAACCTGAGCTATGACACGCTCAGGCCGTTCCAAGGCCTCGTCTGGCGTTTTCCACCAAATATATTTACCAGCCATCCGGCGCATCAATGCATCGTCCCGAATGCGCCAGCTAATCCCCAGCTCGGTGATAAGCTGGCGCTCCGCCGCCCCGATCCGGGCGGGATCGATTTCCGACAGGCCAGTTTGATAGATGTAGCGGCAGGCCCTACGGTCGAGCCGCTTGGCCTTCGTGCGCCGCTGCCCCAGCTCTTCCAGGATGGGATAATCGGACAGTCTAACCATCGCATGATCGCTAATCATCGGTTTCGCTCCGTGTGTCCTAAATCAGCAGGATGAAAAGGCCCCGCCGAAGCGGGGCCTTGAGTTAGGGTCGATCCCCGCGTATGCGGGGGAGCCCAACAGAAAAAAATGACCGGGAGAATGGTAAGCGTCCGAGCCTTACCGTGTTGACGGCGTCAAGCCGCGATGGGCTGGGTCAGTTCCGTCACCTGATCGGCGAGGTTCCAGGGTAGGAACTCGTCGATCCGATTGACGGGATGCTCGGCGATGCGGGCCAGCACGGTCCGGAGGTACGCCTCCGGATCGAGGCCGTTGAGCTTGGCCGTGCCGATCAGGGTGTAGATCGCCGCCGCTCGCTGGCCGCCGGCGTCGGAGCCGGCGAACAGATAGTTCTTCCGGCCGAGCGCCACCACCCGCAACGCGCGTTCCGCGGCATTGTTGTCGATCTCCAGACGACCGTCATCGCGATAGCGGGTCAGCGCCGGCCAGCGGGTCAGGGCATAGCGGATCGCCTCGGCTAGCGCCGACTTTTTCGAGACCTGTGTCAGCGTGGTGTGCAGCCAGGTCTGAAGCGCCGCGAGGAGCGGACCCGCGCGGGCTTGCCGCGCTGCGGCACGGGCCTCCGGCGGCTGGCCCCGGATCTCGGCTTCGATCGTATAGAGCGCGCCGATACGCTGGAGCGCCTCGGCCGCCAAGGGACTCCTGTGGGCCTTGTGGAGCTCGTAGAACTTGCGCCGGACATGCGCCCAACAGGCGACTTCCTGCACGCGACCGGTGTCGTACAGCCCGTTGAATCCCGCATAGCCATCCGCCTGCAGGGCGCCTTCGAAGTCCTTGAGATGCGTCCTGGGATGCTGGCCTTGGCGGTCCGGCGCGTAGGCGAACCACACCGCGGGCGGCGTGAGATCACCGGCCGGGCGGTCGTCCCGGACATAGGTCCACAGCCGACCGGTCTTCGTGCGCCCCTGACCGGGCGCGAGCACCGGGACCGGGGTATCGTCGGCATGGAGTTTGTCGCCGGCGAGCACATGCCGGCGGATTGCCGCGACCAAAGGCCGGAGGAGGCCCGCGGCGTCGCCGACCCAATCGGTCAAGGTGGACCGGGACAGGTCCACGCCTTCGCGGGCGTAGATGGCCGACTGGCGGTACAGCGGCAGATGATCGCCGTATTTCGAGACGAGTACATGGGCCAGGAGCCCCGGACCCGCCAAGCCTTGGGCGATGGGCCGGCTCGGCGCCGACGCCTGGACGATGCGGTCGCAGCGGGCGCAGGCACACTTGGGGCGGACGTGGCGGATCACCCGGAAGCGGGCCGGGACGTACTCCAGGATTTCGGCGACCTCCTCGCCAAAGGGCTTCAAGGGACCGCCACAGTCGGGGCACTCGGCCAAGCCGGGGGCATGGACCTGAGTTTCGCGGGGCAGATGATCGGGCAGTGACCGGGGCGTTCTTACCCGGCGCTCGGCTGCGCGCGGTTCGACGATCGCCGCGAGTTCCGCATCGCCCGTTTCGAGTTCCTCCAGCTGAAGTTCCAATTGATCGAGGAGCCCGGCCATTTTTTCGGAGCGGCGCCCGAACTGCTGGCGGCGGAGCTTGGCGACGAGGAGTTTCAGGTGGGCGATTTCGACGCGCTGGGCTTCAATCAGCGTCTTGAGGGCGGGAATCTCATCGGGAAGCACGTCGGGGTTGGTCATGCCCCGATTATACCCGCCCTCCGTCAGGCGGCGTGAGAAGGCGCGGTGCGGATCGGGCGGCGCCAGTCGATGCCTTCCAGCAGCATCGACAACTGGGCGGGGGTGAGGGATACCGTGCCGCCCGTCGCCTGCGGCCAGACGAAGCGGCCCCGCTCCAGCCGCTTGGCGAACAGGCAGAGCCCATCGCCGTCCCACCAGAGCAGTTTGATCCGGTCGCCGCGTCGCCCGCGAAAGGCAAAAATGTGTCCGGAGAAGGGCTCGGCTTGGAGCTGGGTCTGGACCAGGGCGGCCAAGCCATCGAAGCCGCGGCGCAGATCGGTCACCCCGGCAGCGATCCAGATGCGGGTGCCGGACGGAGGCGCGATCATGGGCCCTTGAGACTCGCGAGGACGGTGCGCAAGGTCGCCGCATCGACGGAACCTTTCACCTGAACCCGCGTACCCCCGAGTTCGATGGTGATGGTGCCCGGTGGAGCGGATACCGTAGCTTCACGCGCTGGCGCGGCCAATGCGGGCGTCATCGCCACCGGTAATAAGGTCGGCCCCGGCGGACCGGCCGGGGCGTTCCGGTCCTTAAGGTAGTGTCGGCGCCATTTGAACAGTTGATTGGCGTTGATCCGATGCGCCAGCGCAATCCCCGCGACCGAGGCGCCCGGCTGTAGGGTCCGCTCCACCAGTTCGCGCTTGAACTCAGGCGCAAACCGCCGCCGGCCCAAGTTATCCATCGCCACCACGCCCGTTGTGAAGTCAGCATCGTGAGTCATCAGTGCGTCCACCTCAAGAGTGCGCGGACACCCCATGCGTCCGCTCGCACCAGTGTCGCCTGAGCCTTTCAACCCGTCGAGACGGTCCTCGGCGGACGCTTACATTGTTTCCGCAGTCCCGATGATCCCGAGCCTGACTCTTGTCGCACGTTCAGGCTCAAGTGGGCCGTGGCGCATTAAGCCAAGACGGATGTCGATCTCACGGCCATTGTTCCCGAACTCCAGCAAGGGCTCTTCGATGAAGCCTGGACGAAAACTCATAGCAGCGGCAACTCCTCTTCATTCACTTCTGGTGGATGAGTATCGCGCACACGCCACAGATCATCGGGAACCGAAAGAGGCAGCTCGATCATATCCAGAGCCTCGAAGTGCAAGAATTGCGGAATCGAAGGCACCGGCGGATCGAGAAGATCGGTCTGCCGCGGGCTTTGACCTAGCCCTGTCAATAACGAGCGCCACATGACAAATTGGCCGCGAACGGCGGCATTGTTCTCAAGGCGCTTGAGCTTGGAAATCCGCTCGCCAGCAAAACGATCGGGACGTATGCCGTCGCGGGTAAAGACATAGGTCGGTTCAATGGACAAATACCAGTCATCGAACTGGCGGCAAAACCGGCCGGAAAAGGCACTATGCCGGACGTAGGATATCGAGCCATCAGGTCGGTGCTTGGCTTTCACCACAGCACGGGTGGCCTCATTCTTTGATGACATATAGCGAAGCGAGCGGTCGATTTTGCCTTGCTCAGGCGCAAAGTAATAAAGCTTCAGAAACTTGTTCCATACAAGGAGTGGATCGAGCTGGGCGCGGAGTGTCCGGTTCAGCAACTCAACAAAGAGGCGCTGCTCGTCTTCATCCTCATGAAGCGAGAAATCTTCGATCGAAAGGGGCTCGATCGAACCAACATCAACGACGTGACGCAGCTCAGAACTCTCCAGGTCCAGGAACGACACCAACCGTCCCCCCTTCGCCACCCATTCGGTAGGCGGATGATCGGTGATATCCAATAAGGCCTTTAAGGCATCCTTGCCATGCCTGTAGGTCGTTGCCGCGACCTGGATGGTCTTAGGAAGCACGACTCTGACGACGTTCAACAGGAGGTCATCTGGCTGGCGCGATGGCGGTAGCCAGACACCTGGCTGTGCCTGGTCAACGGCCAACATAGCAATCGCACTGGCTGCCTGTTCATCAAATTTGTCTGTTGCTTTGTTGATTCGCAGCCGGCGGGTTTCAGGGTCGGAAATCGAGCCTGTCGGCGCTGCTTTCCAGTAGAGGCTTTGGTCGGAGATACGAACAAGGACCACAATCACCGGCAAATTGGCTTGCTGCCAGTAAGCCACATCTTCGGGTTCGCAAAGATACTCGAAGCCATCATCCGTTTCGCCAGTGTATGGACGATCCTGCCGGGTCTTGATCTGAACCGCGATCAACCGGCCACCGACCTCGCCCGTCTCAGGATCACGGAGCTCGATAAGCCCATCGATGCCTGCCTCGGGCGCGCCGTAACGTTTGAAGAGAAAGCCGATAGAGTGGGCGCGCGCATCTACATGGGCAGCTCCCTGTTCACCCACAACTTGCTGAGCGCTGATTTTCTTCGATCGCGGGACTACTACCATGGGCCTCGCTCAACCTTTCGGTGGATACGGATCGTGACCGAAGGAGTCACGGTCCCGAATTTGTCCCTCGCGATTATGGATGAGCAGCTCACTGTGATTGTTACGCGCGATCTCGCGCGCCTTTTCTATGGCCTCTTTCTGGGTACGGTGAACTGAGGATGCTCTCTGGGCGCCTTCAGATTTGACTGCCCAGCCCCGCTCATGCGGCGTAACATGTTGATTCTTCTTGCTCATAATCGCATTTCTCCTTCATGATTTAGTTCGACCACCACCCAGCTTCAGGTTGACTGACCGCCGGCCTAGGTTTACAATTCGTACATAATAATAAAAATGTAAACCCACTAGGGCGAGGAGTCAAGTTATGATCGGTACCCGCATCAAGCTCGCCCGGAAAAAGGCCGGGCTATCTTTGCGAGGGCTTGCCGAGGCCCTCGAAGGGAAGGTGACTGCACAAGCGATCGGCAAATATGAACGCGATGAGATGACGCCAAGCTCGGGTGTATTGCTGGCCTTAAGCAAGGCTCTGGGCGTGTCTCTGGCCTATCTGATGGATACCCAGGGCATTGAACTCACCAGTGTCGACTTCCGAACCAAGGCCAATACCACCGGAAAGGATCGCGCTCATGTTGAAACTGAAGTCATCGAATGGATCGAGCGCTATCTACAAATCGAACACATCCTAGAACTCAACAGCGCTGAGTGGGAAACCCCTATCGATCCACCTCGGAGACTGAGTGTGGTTGAAGAGGCTGAGGCGCTTGCGGACGATGTTCGGGAGCAGTGGAATCTGGGGAGAGACCAAATTCCGAACATGACCGAGCTCCTGGAAGAGAAAGGACTGAAAGTGCTCATCCAGGAGCTACCGGAGAGGGTCTCCGGTTTCACCTGCATGGTGAGACGGCGCGGTAACCTCCCGGAACTGCCGGTAATAGTGGTTAACCAGCGTTTCCCCCTGGAACGACGGCGCCTGACTTTGGCGCATGAACTCGCGCACCGTGTCATCGACCCTGAAGGGCTGACCGAACAGGAGGAAGAGAAAGCCGCCACTTACTTCGCAGGTGCTTTCCTGATGCCGCGTGACCATCTGATGCGCGAAGTTGGCAAACGCCGAGACCACTTGAGCTACAGGGAGATCATCCACCTCAAGCGCCTATACCGGGTGAGTGGGGCCGCTCTTTTGGTCCGCCTTAAAAACATCGGCATTATCAGCGAATCGACGCTGACTTATGCCTTCCAAAGTATTGCCAGGGGCTGGCGGACTTCAGAACCAGAGGAACTGGAAACTGAAAGGGGATCTTGGGAACGACCGCGCCGGTTTGAGCGGCTGTGCTATCGGGCTCTTGCCGAAGGACTGATTTCTCTCACCAAAGCGGCGGAACTGCTCCGCCAGCCGATCGAGGAGGTTGAGGCAGAATTGAAGGGGCCGGCATAGCCGCATGCGGATCATCGTCAGTGACAGCAGTTGTCTAATTGATCTGAGGAAGGCTTCTTTGTTGGAAGCCTTCCTCGGGTTGCCTTACGAAATCGTCATCCCCGACACACTCTTCGAGGAAGAACTCCTCAAGTTCAGCGCGGCGGAGAAGTCGCTGCTGCTGGACAGCGGGATGAAAGTCGTCGGACTTCCTGGAGAAGGTGTCTTGCGGGCGCAAGAAGTGGCGTCCCAGTTCTCCGCCCTGTCCATTCATGACTGCTTTGCTTTTACCCTCGCGGAACAGAATCCGGGCTGTATCCTGTTGACAGGGGATGGCCTGCTTCGCTCAGTGGCTGATGGAAATGGTATCGAAGTTCACGGGGTGCTGTGGGCGATTGATGAAATCCAAAAAGCGGGAACAAGTCCCGTTGTTCAACTGCTTTCAGCTCTGGAGATGTTCGAGAGCGATCCGACGGTTCGTCTTCCAGCGCGGGAGCTGCGGGCATTCATAAAACGCTTCCGGACGATGCTTGAGTAACCGGCTTCTGGGGAAAATCAGGCCATAGGACTTGAGATACTCTGTCCGCCAGAGGGCGGAATACCCGGCTGGTAGGTTACATCAAACACCGTGTCTGTCAGCCACCGTTTGAAATTGGGGTTGTCGCTGAACTGCTTGAATAGCTCCGTGTGGTCGGCCAGCAGTTCCAGGATCACCCGATTGAGCGCCCTGTCATGTTCCATCCTGGCGTTTTGCTTGTCGGAATGCTGAATTGCATTCTGGTAAGCCTTGTCCTTCGCAACACGGTCGGGAATCTCTTCCGCAATCACCTTGCGAATCTTGTCGGCGTCCTTCCAATCGATGTTGCCGAAAAGATCATTGAAGGTCTTGATGATATTGGAGAGCTTGTCGATCTCAGGCTCTCCACCTCCACCGCCTCCACCCGGTGGCGCCGGCTCCACAGTCCCGTCGGCATCGTCCATAGCCATACTCAGAGAGGCCTTGACCTCTGGCCGGTAGCTGTCCATGTCGATGGCTTCGAGCACGCCCTTGGATAAATCTTCTTCCTTCGGTGCCGGCAGTTTTGGGATCAAAAAGTTGAGGAAGATCGCCAGTTTCTCCCAGGCCGGGTGACCGTAGGTCAGGATCGCGCCCAAGAACCCATAGCTGCGCACGAAAGCCTTGGCTTTGCCCTTGAATTCGACCTGCTGATCCTCGTTCAGGTTGTCCTTATAGACCTCGACGCAGGCATCCAGAATCGGATCAAGCTTGTCCCTATCCGCCCCCTTCACATACAGGGCAACCAGTTCCTCGACCTGTGGCCAGGCATAAACCTGTTGTGCATCGAGATCATTCTTCAGGTCGTGCAGCTTATTGGGGTCGGTTTCGCCCACCTGCACCGTGGCGCGGTAGTACTCCTGAAACGCGGCCTTCACGGCCTCAGCGTTATCGGCAAAATCGAGCACAAAGGTATCGTGCTTTTGCGGGTGGGCTCGGTTTAATCGAGACAGGGTCTGGACAGCCAGCACACCAGCCAGCGGCTTATCCACATACATCGTATGAAGCAGCGGCTCGTCGAAGCCGGTCACGAATTTATTGGCGACGATCAAGAACCGATAGGGGTCCTGCTTCAACTTGGTTGGGATATCTTTGCTTGGGAAGCTGTTCAGGTCCGCCTCGGTCTTCTTCACCCCGCCGATTTCGAACTCACCGGAATAGGCCACGATGGCCTTATATGGGCTCTTGATCTCGGCCAGGTAATCAGACACTTCGCGGAAGTAGTCGATGGCTCGCGCAATGCCGTTGCATACGATCATCGCCCGCGCTTGCCCGCCGATCTTACGCTTACCTGCCACATTCGCCACGAAGTGGTCGACCATGATTTCCGCCTTCCTCCGGATAGCCTTGTCGTGGGACTCGACATAGTGGCGGATTTTTTTGAGAGCCTTGACCTTGTCGAAATCCGGGTCGTCTTCCACGGTCTTGGCCACACGGTAGAAGCTGTCTACAGGCGTGTAGTTCTGAATTACGTCGAGGATGAAACCTTCCTGTATGGCCTGCTTGGTTGTGTAGGTCAGCTCCGGCGGCGAACGGAAATGCACCTCGCCGCCTTCCTCGTAACGCTCGCCGAATAACTCCAGCGTCTTGTTCTTGGGTGTAGCGGTGAAGGCAAAGTAGCTGGCGTTCGGCAGCATCTTTCGGGACTCGATCAGCCGGTTCACTGCATCTTCGACGGATTCCTCGTCGTCCTCGTCATCGCCTGGCGCGGAGGACAAGGCCATGTGCATTTTGGCCGTGGTCTTGCCGCCCTGGCTGGAATGCGCCTCATCGATCAGGAGGGCAAACTTCTTCGAACCCAGATCACCCAGCTCATCAAGGATGAAAGGGAATTTCTGGACCGTGGTAACAATGATCTTCTTACCCTTCCTCAGAAAGCCGCGCAGCTCCTCGGCGCTGTCCGAATGACCGAAGATCGAGGCGACATGATCGTAGCCTTTGATTGTTCGGGCAATCTGCGTATCCAATGCGCGCCGATCAGTGATGACAATGACCGAATCGAACTGCGCAAGACTAAGATCGGCAGCCGATTTTAGCTCGACCAACTGGTGTGCCAGCCAGGCGATGGTATTGCTCTTGCCGCTGCCCGCGGAGTGCTGGATCAAATAGCGCCGTCCAACACCGTCTTCACGGCTACGCCGCAACAACGCACGCACGGTGCGCAGCTGATGGAAACGCGGGAAGACCTGTTTACGCTTCTTCTTACCCCGTTCGTCTTCTTCCTCGACGATTTGGGCAAAGGTCTCGATGATGTTGGCTAGGGACTCCATGGCCAGCACTTGCTTCCACAGGTAGTCAGTCTTCAAACCGTGCGGATTTGGCGGGTTGCCAGCCCCGCTGTTCTGCCCTTGGTTAAAGGGCAGGAACCAGGAGCTCTTGCCAGTCAGATGCGTACAGAAGCGCACCTCGGCATCGTCTATCGCAAAGTGCACCATGCAGCGGCCCAGTTGAAACAGCAGCTCGCGCGGGTCACGATCAGTCTGATATTGAACGATGGCGTCCGCGACCGTCTGCTTGGTCAGCGAGTTTTTCAACTCGAAGGTTGCGACCGGCAGGCCATTGATAAAAATTGCCAAGTCCAGCGCACGTTGCGTCTCGTCGTTGCTGTAGCGGAGCTGACGGGTCACGCTGAAAATGTTTTTGTCGAAGTTTTCGCCCGAGCTGGCATTACCCGGCGTCGGCAGGAATTTATACAGATCGACGTGTGCCGGGCCATGGCTTACCCCCTTTCGGAGCACGTCGACAACGCCACGCTTGGCAATCTCGCCTTGCAGTCGGTGTAGAAACTGTGTGCGCTTAATGCCTTCATGTCCTAACTCAAGCATCTCGATGATCTTGGGCTGGGTGGCCTGCAGGAAGGCCAACAGTTTCGCCACGTCCAAAGCGACATCGCGGTTGTAGTCGGTGGGCTGTCCCTGCACATAGCCGCCGCCGGTGCAGAGATCACGCACGATCAGAGCCTCCAGGCCCTTTTCGCTGGTGTCAGTCGTCGCCATCGTTGTTTTCCCCATCGGCATTGGTTTCTTCGTCATCACCCAGCGCGGCCAGGTCGTCTTCGGTCACCCCGTCGTCGGGACCGGGCACCCAGCTGCGCACATCCACCTGTCCGGTGACGACATCGGCGATCAGGCGGTCGCGGTATTCGCGGATCAAAGCAATCTCGCTCTTGATCTTCTCGATAGCCGAATCCTGTTCCTCTGTTGCTGTCTGGAGAAATTGAAGGATGCTGTCTTGCTCTTCCAGAGGAGGCAATACGATCTTGAAGTTTTTGACGAAATCCAACGGAACCCGTTGCTGACCAGCCGCCCCGGTCATAGCGTCAGCACCTAAGGTTCTGAAGGTCTTCAGCGACAGCAACTTGGATAGGAATGCAGGTCTGACGCGACGCGCGACCGGGCGTAGAACGATGAATTCAGTCGTTCCAAAACCAATATCCGTTGGCAGAGTGTCGAGCAGACCGCCCTTGCCGTTCTCGAAACAGGGGGTGATCTTCGCCATGACCACGTCGTGACGCCGGAAGTAGGTATAACCCTCCCAAACATCCGAAATATTCCGGCTTTCGACGTTCTGGAGCTTCCCGTCTGTGGTGATGCACTCCATCGGGAGGAACGATACTGACTCTTCATTGCGGCGACGCGCAGCGCTCTCCGAACGCGAGGGGTTGAATTGCGCTACGTGCTTGATCTTGCACGTTTCCCAATGGGCCGGCACATGTGCTATCCAATCAATCCCGGAGTCCCGTAGTGCCGCCGACGTATTCAAGCCTCGTGTAACTGCGCCTTCAACAACGGTCTGCCTTTGCTCCGTTAGCAGCCCGATGAGGTCACGCTTGGCCTTGATGAAGCGGGCAACATGAGCATCCTGCGCCCGGAGGTAGGCGGCGATCTGGTCTTGCTCCGGACGAGGAGGCACTAAGGACGGCATCTGCTTGAATTCGTCCCAATAAAGCCGGTTGCGGTCAGCTACGATGCCGCGCGAGAACTTATTGACCTCGCGCATATAGGCATTTGTGCGGAACAGATAGCTGTAATAGGTGCTGTTGGCCTCCGGGAAAGGCTTGACCACAACATAAGCGGGGCTCACCAACCCATCCACAGGCACAGGACCAACCGCGCCTTGCCACATCCGCATCATGTTGTAGGCGATATCGCCCTTGACCGCTCGTTTGTACTTCTCCTTCTGGTTCATCACTTGCTTACGCTTCAGGTTCTCCATGTCGCGCACACGTACGCCGGTACGCAGCGACACTTCCAAAATAGGCAGGTCGGGGAAGCCGGTCTCCACACGATGGACGAACAAGCGACCATTTCGCAGCACCTTCCAGCCGTCGGGCAGTTTGGGCGCCCAAGGTAAACCGGACTCACTGTAGTTCGGGTAGGCACTTGCGGTTGCCATCATGCAGCCCCTACGATCTTGTGCAGCAGGCCCTCGGTTTGCTGCTCCAGCTTCAGGATGTCAGCGCGAATCTGATCCAGCGTCCGCAACGGCGTGGGTTTGTAGAAGTAGCGAGCAAACGAAATCTCATAGCCGATCTTGGTCGCGTCCATTGCGATCCAGGCATCGGGTGCGTGTGGCAGCACTTCGCGCGCAAAAAAGGCCTCGATACCGCCGGGCTCTTTGAGCGGTACCTGCTCGGTGTCGCGCAGGTCTGTGTCCGGCTCGTATTCAAGCATGAAGCGATCCTTGCCGATTTGTTCCAGATACGCGCCGTCGTAGCCGGGTTCGAAGAAATCATCCGCCCGAAGTCTGCTGCGCTTGGCGATAACCGGTGGCGCATTCTCGTCGCGCCAGCTCACGGCCTTGTAGATAGCCTTCTTGTCCGAAGCACTTAGCTTCTTGCCGTGCTGTTTCATCACGGCCTCGAAGCGGGCACGGAATTCGTTGTGATCATCAAACACGTCATCGCCCATTTCCTTCCGGGCCAGACGCGCCAGTTCGACGAGGTTCTTGTCACGCAGCCAGGTAACAGGATCGAGGAGCTTCTTACGGCGCTTTTCCGGGATGGTTCTCTTGACCGGCTTAGCGTCTTCGTCGTCCGAGTCGGTATCGGTCTCCTCCTCGCCTTCGTCTCCCTTGAGCCAGGCCTCGATCTCAGGCCGCACTCGTGCGAACTCGTCATACAGTTTGTCGCTCCACCGGCTGTAAATTTCGCTGCGTAAAGCCTCATCGCCTGAAGCGAACCGCAGGCTTGCGATGGCGAGGTGCGAAAACTGGCTTTTCAGCCGTAGTGGGCGTTCGACGGTTATCTTCCAGTACCCGAAATCGGTGTTGTCGAACCACTTGCATTCCGGCATGGCCTTCGCCGCCTCGGCATTGATGGGCGGCTGGGCGAGATACTGCTCTAGGATGCGGCCGATATCAGCATCGGACAGCTCGCAATTCTTTTTACCAAGGTTACGGCGTAACGGCTGGAACCACTGGGTGGCGTCGATCAACTGCACCTTGCCACGCCGGTGCTCGGCCTTACGATTGGTGAGCACCCAGATGTAGGTAGCTATGCCAGTGTTGTAGAACATGTTGAGCGGCAGCGCGATGATGGCTTCCAGCCAGTCGTTCTCGATCACCCAGCGCCGAATATTGCTTTCTCCCTGCCCGGCGTCACCGGTAAACAGAGCCGAGCCGTTATGGACCAACGCAATACGGCTGCCCAGCGGGGTCTTGTGCTTCATCTTCTGCAGCTTGTTCACCAAGAACATCAGCTGCCCATCGCTGGAACGGGTGATGAGCTTGAATTCATGGTCGCCACCGTGGCTGACGATGAAGCGCGGATCACTGAAGTTTGCCTTGCCGCCCATGCGCTCCAGATCGGTCTTCCAGCTCTTGCCATAAGGCGGGTTGGAGAGCATGAAATCGAACTCGCGCGAAGGGAACTGATCGGCCGACAGCGTGGACTTGTCCGCCCCACCGACGATTTTCTCGGCCTCGTCGCCTTCACCCTTTAGCAGCAGATCGGCCTTGCAAATGGCATAGGTTTCCGGGTTGATCTCCTGACCGAACAGGTGGATTGAGACTTCCTTGCCGTGGCTCTCGGCTAGGTTCTGCAGGGTCTCTTCGGCAACGGTGAGCATGCCACCAGTACCGCAGGCACCGTCGTACAGCGAGTACGTACTTGACTCGATTGCATCGGTAATAGGCAGGAATAAGAGCTTCGCCATGAGCTTCACCACATCGCGTGGGGTGAAGTGTTCGCCGGCTTCCTCGTTGTTTTCTTCGTTGAAACGCCGGATCAGCTCCTCGAAGACTGTGCCCATGCCATGGTTATCCAGTGCTGGCAGCTTGATGCGTCCATCAACGTCCTTTACCGGGAGCGGCGAAAGATTAACCTCGGGGTCAAGGAAGTCACTGATGAGATGGCCGAGAATGTCGGCATCGACCATCGTTTGAATCTGGTCGCGAAATTTGAACTTGGTCAGGATTTCCTGGACGTTGGGCGAAAATCCGTCCAGATAATCAATGAAGTTGTCGCGTAGGCGCTGGCCCGACGCACTGGCTTTCAGCCTTGCCAGCGTGAATTCCGAAGTATTGTAGAAGGCCTGGCCGGCGGCCATGCGCAACGCGCCGTCCTGATCGACTACTTTGTTCTGATCCAGGAACTTCTTGCGCTCCAGAACCGTATCTTTAGTCGCTTCCAGCACCGCATCAAGGCGACGCAGAACAGTGAAGGGCAGAATGACATCCCGGTATTTGCCGCGCACATAGACATCGCGAAGCCGATCGTCGGCGATGTTCCAGATAAAGTCGGCAATCCACTTGAGTTGCGATTGGTCCATTTGTGTCCTTTCCCTCTACTCCGTCCAGCCCATGACGAAGGCCGTGGACCTCATCGTCACATTGAGCGGCTGGAGACCTTTCAGGTATCGCAGGCGCAGATACCTTCCCCAGCTTGACCAGGAATCAGTCGTTTTCATCGATCTCATCATCGGCAACAATCTCGCCAGTCGCGGTTACAGGCTTCCCCATCACAGCCGAAATCCGGTCAATCAGAAGCTGCATACGCGCTTCGATGAACCCATCAAAGTCATTACTACGAAGGGGGAGGGGGCCAAGCAGTGCGTTGCCAGGATGGCATCCATCTGCGGATCGTCGAGCCCGACGCTCGCGTGTTGTTGAAGCTGCTTCAGGTAATCGCTCGGCGCTTTGCCGCCGATCATCCTGTTGGCCTTGTAGGAAATCGGTGTCTTGTTGAGCACCGAGTTGTAGCGCTTTTCGGGGATGTTATTGGCCTCACACCAGGCCTTGGGGAAGATGTGGTGGATGTCCAGCTTGCAGTCTTCCCAGTCGGTCTCGTCTAGTTCGCGGATCGTGCTCTTCCAGAAAAAGTCCTGAGCGCCGTTCCGCTGGATCAGCACATTGATGCCCTTATAGGCTGCGCTGTTGCGTGACCGAAGGGTTTCCAGCCGCGCCGGCTGGAAGTTCGCATCGCGGACCGTCGCAGGCTCTTGGTTCACGCCTTCCACCCACGCCATCAGCTCCTGCAAATCCAGTGCAAAGCGCGTCTCCACGGCTCCGCCGTAGAACTCTCCCAGAACACCACACCAGTACCAGCGGGCAAGTTTTTCGTAGGTCTTTTGTTCGAGCCAGCGTTCCCCGAGCAGGGTTAACACGGCCGCCAGAGGGACAAGCTGGGTTCGATAGGGTAGGTCGGTGGTCGAGAAAAAGGACTCCTTTCGGAGAAACTTCGCGGCACGCCAGAAACCCTCCTTCAGGGGCTGCTTCCATTTCTCGTAAGCCGCGAGTGGAAGAGCCAAAACAGCTTCGCGTTTTGCACTGACACCGGTTATCTGCTTTCCAGTTTTGCCGGCAGCAATGTCGTCCTTACGCCGCTCGAAGGTATGGAGCAGGGTCAACCCCTGAAAGAACTCCGTCGGCATGACTCCGTGGAGCATGCGCTGCTTGGCAAAATGCTGTCGGATTCCTTCGATCTTCTCTTTTGGGTTGCCAAACCACTCGTCACGGAGATTGACCCCGTCGGCCGCATAGGTGGCCGTGATCAGCTCAAAAACGGAGAGCGGGACACCGCCCGTGTTGACCTTCTCGAACACCAGGCAAACGGCTTCCTTCTTGTTGTCCTTCTTGAGCTCGATAACCGGGATGTCATAGTTACGAAACTCAGCCAGCAGGGTCTTCCGGAATCGCATATACCGGGTAAATTTGGCCGAATCATAGGCATTCAGCCCTTCTTCCCAGCTATCCGAGTTGAGAATCTGGTTACAGGGAAAACAGAAGTTCTGATACTCCTTATCGGGGTCACTCAAATCCAGCTTGATATCCCGTCCAAAGTTTTCCCTGATAGTCCGGTCTTCATCGACTCCGAAAATCGCCTCTTCGTAGAGTTCCGGACCTTCGAGCGCTTTTTCGATATCGATGTAGTAGTGGCGCTTGAGCTCGCGCCCCTTGTGATCACGCGTCTCCACGGCTCTGGTGAGCATAAGCACCTGAGTGAGGGAGGTTAACCGCTGCTGGCCGTCGAGGATGAGCTTCTCCACCTTGTCCGGTGTTGCCTTGGCCGCATCAATGCCCTCGACAGGGTGCACTTTGAAGCGTGTCTCCCCACCACTTTCCAACAGCATGACGGCTCCAACCGGGAAGGCCCTGGCGATGCTGGTCAGAAGGGAACGAATATGCTCGTCATCCCATACCCATCCGCGCTGAAAGTCGGGTAGCTGCACCTTTCCCGCCACGATGTCTTTGAGCAGGTCGGCAAGCCGTGTTTTGGTGGAATCGAAAGTCGACATTGATCCAACATCCAATTGTTATTGTTCTTAAATATCTCCTGGCCATTTCCAAGAGGTCATGGAAAACAGCCCGGATTTTGCTCTGATGAGCGTTTACTGATAAGGCACGATGTGAGGAATCTCGGCAAGGACCAATTGCCAGGTCTCTACATCCGTCCCGCCACCGTCACTTTCTCCCCGATCCGGCGTCCCCTAGGGAAATATTGATCGTCTCACCGCCCTCCAGGCGCTCCAGAAATTCACGCATGGCCTGACGGATCAGCCATGACGTGGAAACCCGGCTGTTCTCGGCAAGCAGCTCCATGCTGGCATAGTCATCCGGGTCGACGCTGATCGTGATCCGGGTGAGCGTTTTCTCTTTCTTGCGGTTTGCCATGGATTCTCTTAGCCGGGGCTATCGACAAAGTCTAGCTCAAAAGTGCTGCATATATTGCAGCAGAATAACTCTCCCATCTTGGATCACGCCACTAATCCGGCAGGTTAGCCGTCTCGATGTGCTGGTGTAGATCGTCCTTACTGGTATTGCCAAGGTGCCGGCCGCGCAATCCTAAAAGACGATAGAGGTTCTTGTTCTTAATCGTCCAGGACTCCCCGTCGTCCATCGGCTCAGAGGAGCGATCGACTTGAATCAGTCTCAGGTTTACCAGGAGGGAAATCGCACTCCGAATGTCGTTTTCGGGAATGCCGGTGTATCTGTGTATGTTTTCGTAGGCGATGATCGTGTAATTGCTTGCGTTGTCCCGAAAAGCAACCATCAAGAGGTACATCTTCAGGGCGTTCAGTTCGTTCTTCAGGCGCAAGTGAAAATCCCCGAAAACCCTGATCCGGCCATCCTGGTACAGATACCCGCAGGGTAGCTTCCCCCATCTTTCAGCCGGGTAACCCACGAGCTGATAGACGCTGGTCTTTTCCTCCTTATTGACTACCACGATTCCCAAGTCTTCCAGGATTTTCAGGCCTGCCGCGATCTTGGCGCGGCTCAAACCGACAATCTTCTGAAAATCGCTATAAGACAGGCGAGCGAAGCCGGGTTTCGAAAACGCCTCGTTGGGCTTCTCGTTCACGTGGTGGGCAATCGCAATGTAGATCATCAGCGCCGCCACGTTGCCCGCATTGTCGGTGCCATCCCACTTAAGCCGCTTTAACCCTGGCCTTTCCTTATCGGTGATCCAGGAGGTTGGCAGTTTTGCGAATTCGCGCATCTCAATTTCCCCCCTTCTTGGTCAGGGTCTCGACCACCCTGCAGTGGACATGAAGGGCGTAGACCACTACGCCCAAAGCCACGAGAACAATCACCAGAAGCCACCGATCCGGCGGGAGAGCGGCCATAAAATCAAAGACGGCATCGACATTTTTCGGCATAGGAAACCTCGCTCAAACAATGATGTTGAGCGAATTTTAAGAGCCGATATGAATCAATCTAGAATCAGTCGCTTAACAATGTGTCGCAATAAATCAACATTGCCTTTTATAATCAGAATGATATCGCCAAATTCATCAGGCTATGGAATTTTCCGAATGGTTCATAAAGGCATGTTGGTTCTGATGTTAGCCTGGTGTGTGATCGGTTCATAAGGTGCAAAATCAGTTCATAAGCCGAAAAATCGAGAGTCGCCACCAATTCATGAACCGATGGTCTCGTCTAGCTGTAGCGGGTCACCAGACTACCTGGACAAAACGGCCGATTCAAGCCGATCATTTCGGCCTAGAGATCCACTACCCTTGGGGATGGGAGGGGGATCAAAAAACTGTCCGAAGGACACTTTATGTGCCGGCCAGGTAATCGCGGACCATTTGGATCAACAGCCAGCCGAGCATCAAGAACACCGTAACGAAGACCATCGCGCCGAAGAACTCGATCACCCGGAGGATGCCGACGTACAAGCGCATGACGGCGTGATACGGCAGAGAGAGGATCCAAACGACCGCGCGAGCGCCGGTTAAGGTCATCCGCCCCGCCCGAGCGACCGGCGCGACCGCCGCGATCACATCGGTGCGCGTGGGCCAGACCAGGCGTGGACCCTTAAACGGCGGCCGTGTGCGGCCCGCCGTTCCAGGCCGAAACGGGACAACGTTCTCCCTGTTCATCCTTGGCTTTTTCTCCATGGTTTACCTGTGTTCTATGATCGGCGCTCGCGCGTGGGTGACTTGATCTTTGAGGTAGGTGGCCATCGCTGTTGCCGCCGCACCTCCCATAGCGCCGGCTAACAGACTGATCCCCACGAGGATGGCCACTTGCGAAGAGCCCTCTCTTCTGTTGTCATGAGCGGTGCCTGAGGATTTTTATCGTCCATGACCGAGCCTTCGGTTCATGATTATGGGAAAGACCCGAGCATAAGCCTATAAGGCCTATGTCCAGCGCGTCAGCGGTCCGGATAATAAATTCTGCGCTGGATTACTCTAGCGCCCAAGCTTCAATGTGTGTGCCGAGGAGACAGCTTTCGGCGAGCGCCAATAGCCGCCCATTCGACCAGTTCAAAATCACCGATTCCGCGTGCAATTACACCAGTCGAGCACTGTCATGGAGCGACATGTAATTGATAAGTAAACATTTCTTTGTGGCACTTTATTTGCTTTGTGTTTATTGCCGACATCGTTAAATCCCATTTGGGTATCTGTTTTTCGGCAAAAACATTCCCGTGTTTCGTGGAGTATTCTGATGCGGTTTATGAACCAGTTCGTTTACAGCATCGTGCTCGCTGTTCTATCCATCGTAGTGACTGACGTCGATATTGCCCAGGGTCTGAGTGACGATTCCAGGAAGCAAATGACGGTTCATTCAGTTAAATACGAGTAAGCAGCATCGCCGATATTCAACCTGTCCCTGCCATTCTCTGAATCGATGAACAAATATTTGCGGTCAAGCGCCACCTCGAGCAAGAGGCTCTTGGCGGTACTGGCCTCGGTCTGGCCATGGTTCAGCGCTTCACGCGCGACCTGGGCGGGCAGCTGGATATTTCGAATGTCGAGCCCCGTGGAGCTCGGGTGAGTTTAACGCTTCCTTGTCAATGGGTCTGAGTTTGCCGTGCTGAATACCTTGCTGATCATCGAAGACGAGGCCTTGTTCGGTTCCGAACTGACGCGCCACTATCGCAAGGCGGGTTGGGAAGTGGAATGGGCCAAAGACCTCAAGGATGCGAAAGAGTTGCTGCTGGAACAGGGATTCGAGCCGATCTTGATCCTGTCCGACATGAATCTGCCGGACGGCAACGCTCTGGATTTCATGGAATCGCTTCAAGGGCAGATCGCCAATACCGAATGGCTGCTGCTCACCGGGTACGGGAGCGTGCCGGATTCGGTGCGGGCTTTGCGCCTGGGTGCGTACGACTTCCTCGAAAAACCGTGCGAGATGTCGCGGCTCGACTTGGTGATCGCCGCCGCCGCCCGCAGCGCCCAGGCCCAAAAGCGCCTGGCGCAGCAAGTCCGCCAGCGCTATCGCCGTTATTCGCCGGAAGCCTATGTCGGCAAGAGCCGGGCGGCGCAGCGGGTGCGCGAGATGTTGACGCGCTTGACCCAAGTGCCTTTCAGCGCCTTGATCATCGGCGGCGAAACCGGCACCGGCAAGGGCCTTGCGGCCCGCATCCTGCATTATGGCGGGAAACGGGCGGAAAACCCGTTGATCGAACTCAATTGCGCGGCGCTGCCGCGCGAGCTCCTGGAATCCGAATTGTTCGGGCACGAGGCCGGTGCGTTCACGGGCGCCCTGTCACGGCACCGGGGATTGATCGAACAGGCCGAAGGCGGCACCTTGTTTCTCGACGAGATTGGCGAGATGGCTCCGGATCTTCAGTCCAAGCTCCTCAAGGCGATCGAGGACCGGAAAATCCGCCGGCTGGGCTCGGAGAAGGAAATCTCGGTCGATGTGCAAATCCTCGCGGCAAGCCATAGGGATCTGGAGGACATGGTCAAGCGCGGCGAATTCCGCGGCGATCTTTACCATCGCTTGAGCGTGTTCAAGCTCACCCTGCCGCCCCTCAGGGACATCAAGGAGGACTTGGAAGATTTGGTGGAGCTTTTCGTGGCCGAGTTCAACGCCAAGGCCGGCAAGCACGTCAAGGTGGTTCCGGAAGCGGCCTGGGCGGAATTGCGGGCGCACGACTGGCCCGGCAATGTACGGGAATTGCGGAACGTCATCGAGCGCTGCGTGCTATTTGCCGAGGGACCGCTGTTGCCGGTCGAATGGCTGCAGCTGCGCCGGCAAGACTTGAAAGGGATGCCGGGACACGCTTCTGCTACCGAGGATGGGCTATTCATTCCGCTCGACGGGAGCATGGCGCTGGACGATATGGACTGCTACATCATTCGAACCACGCTGGAGCGGCACGCCGGCAACGTCACCGCCACCGCCCGTGCCCTCGGCACGACCCGCGAGACGCTGCGCTACCGCATCCGGAAGTACGGGTTGAAAGAATCGAGTTAAGCTCTCGACTTGAGCCTTTTCAAGGCTGGCGTGTGGCGACATAGCCGCAGTGACGGAAATCATGCCGACATTCGGCCGAAGTCACCTGATCCAACAGTTTGCCGATGGCGTCCCCAATCGCCTCGACGGCGCGTTGCCCCGCCTTGCGGAGCCGTGCCTTGAGCTTGGCGAAGACCTGCTCGATCGGATTGAGGTCCGGGCGATAGGGCGGCAGGGGCTTGAGAATGGCCCTGCGGGCTTCAATGGCCTCCCGGACTCCGCTCACCTGGTGTGACGAGAGGTTATCCCCAATGACCACGTTCCCCGGTGACAAGGTCGGACACAGAAATTCCCGCACATAACCGAGGAAGCGATCGCCGTTCATCGGACCTTCGGTGACCCTGGGCGCCATCAGTCCCTCCTGCCGCTAGGCCGCCACAAAGGTCGTGGTCTGCCAATGCCCCTGCGGGATCGTTCCGATCACCCGTTCGCCGTTAGGTCCCCAGCCATACAGCCGGTTCATCGCCGTGGTGGCGAAGGTCTCGTCAACGAAGACCAGTTTGGCAGGTGCCAGTGTGGGTGGTTCCGCGTGCCATGCGTCACGGGCCAGGCGGACGTCTTCGCGGGCCTGCTCGGCGGCTCGGAGCGTTTTTTTGAAGGTCAGGCCCAGATGGTTGAGGCGGTACCAGAGCGTCGAGAGTTGGACCTTCAACCCCAAGGCCTCGCGGAGTTCCGCCAGGGTCGTGTCGGCTTCGCCTTCCGCAGCGCGTAGCGCCGCATCGTACTCGGCCAAGCGAGGCTGGCGGCCTCCGGCATGGGGCTTTGGCGCCAGCGTGTCCCGCTCGCGGCGCTGACGTGTGCTGAGCATCGGGATCATGCAAGAACCGGAACTTGCGTCGATTCCTAGCCGATTGATTGTCCTTGATAGTACTCCTCTGCCGTGCATCGGCTTGATCTCCGATGATCGGAAATATCATCCATAGATGGTTTGAATAAGCCAGTTTCACCGGTGATCTTGAACCGGTGCGAGTCTGGCGGACTTTTCAAAGTAAAAAACCGTTTTCGCAATCAATAACCTAGAAAAATAGTAGGTTTGGCACGGAAGTCGCTTTGGCAGAGCCGGTACAACTCTACGAGGACGACTATGGCTTCAGTACAAACATTGCGCCGGGTGCCTCGAACCGGTCTGCCTGGACTTAAAGACCATTGGCGATCGGACCTCGTATCCGGCTTTCCGGTGTTTCTGATCGCACTGCCGCTGTGTCTCGGCATCGCCATGGCCTCGGGTTTTCCGCCCATGGCCGGGATCGTCAGTGCCATGATCGGCGGGGTCATCGTATCCAGCATCAACGGCTCTCATGTCACGATCAAAGGCCCAGTGGCCGGATTGATCGTCGTGATTCTCTCGGCGGTGCAGTCCCTGGGGCAGGGGAGCGCCATCTCGGGTTACCGCTATACCTTGGCCGCCATCGCGGTGGCGAGCGTGCTGAAAATCCCGATGGGAGTCTTTAAAGCGGGAAAGCTCAACGCCTATTTTCCCGCCTCGGTGGTGCACGGCATGCTGGCCTCCATCGGCACCATCATCATGGTAAGCAAATCCATGTGATGCTCAAGGCCAAGCCGAAAAGCCGCGAAATCCTCATCGGCCGACCGCAAAGGGCACCTCGAAAGTGTGCCGCAGGCACACGGAAACTTGGTTCAGGGCTGAACGAACAAACTGTGTAGATGCTACACGAGAGATGAGGATAGGTCCCTCGGAGTCGGTTTTCAGGAGCAGACTTCAAACCACACCAAGCTGCTGCGGTTAAGAGCCGATGGTGGTGAGCGTGGGGGTCAAAGTTCAGGGGATATCCTCGGCAGGTAAGGCCCGTAGAGACGAACGCAAGTGAACTCTCGATGACGCGTCGTAATCCCTGAGTTGTCGTCAAAACCGGAAGAGTTCCGAGTTTCCGGGACGAACTTGCCGGATACCGGGTTACCGGGCAAGCGGCGACCGGCGTACAGGGGGCGTGAAGCCGACTCTGGCTTTGGTGTGGAACTGCAGGAACCAGTCGTTCCGATGACAAGGGAGAAGCACAAGTGGCGGCAACCACGAGGCGAGAGTACCGAGGCGGAGCCCTGGGACGGATAGGACCGTAAGAGCCGATGATGGCTGGTAATGCGGCTGGAGCAAAGGGTCCGAGTCAAGCCGTAGCATTCGGCGTTCAACTGAAAATAGGAGGAAACCGATGAGGCAACGAAAGCGTTCGCCATCGACCAATGGCGGGTGTACGAAGCGATTCCTATTGAGGTATGGCTGGGAAGCAACCTTGGCTATTCGTGCACTGCCAATTGGGGATGAAGGGTACGTTTGCTTGATGGGAGCGGTGTGAGTCGAGAGGTTAACGCACCGTTCTGAGCGAGTCTGGAGGTGAGATTCCTCCGGCCTGCTCACCGGCCTGTCACGCTCATGCTTCGACAGGCTCGGCACGAACGGAACCGATTGATCTGATTAGAACCATTCGTACTGAGCTTGCTGAGGCTCGCGAATTTTCGAGGTGCCGCCAAAAGTAAATGGGATTTATTGGGCGCACTGTTTAATCCCGCAAACGAGTATTTAATACAGAACATCTTTTGTCATCCAGATTTAACGATCTAGCAAATGAATCTAAAGACATATTTAGCTATCTGGTTAAGTGCCGTTTTATTAACTGGTTGCCACCAAGGAGGAACCGAAAAGCAGGAAGAAAACGCAAGGCTGGAGGCGACTACACCGCTTCGCCAGGATACTACTGTCACCAGGGAATATGTTTGTCAGATTCACGCAATAAGGCATATTGAAATCCGGGCACTGGAAAGAGGCTATATACAGAATATTTTTGTCGACGAGGGGCAATTGGTGAATCAAGGCCGCCCCATGTTCAAAATCATGCCTACCGTCTATCAGGCGAAGCTGTTAAAAGCAAAGGCCGAAGCCAATACTGCGAATGTTGAATATCTCAATACCAAGGCACTGGCTGACAGAAATATCGTTTCACCCAATGAGTTGGCTTTGGCAAAAGCCAGATTGGACAAGGCCAACGCAGAGGTGAAATTGACGGAAGCACACTTGAGTTTCACCGATATCAACGCGCCTTTCGACGGCATTATGGATCACTTGGAAGTGAGAAGCGGCAGCTTGGTAGAAGAGGGCACCTTGTTAACCACTTTATCCGACATTAGCAAAACGTGGGTGTATTTCAATGTTCCGGAAGCCGAATATCTGGATTACAAAATCCACAAGCGGGGCAACGAACCGACCAAAGTAAAACTGCGGATGGCCAATGGTCAGATTTTCAACCAAACCGGAATAGTGGAGACCATAGAAGCGGATTTTGACAATACCACCGGTACCATCGAGTTCCGAGCCACTTTCCCCAATCCGGACAAGCTGCTCCGACACGGCGAGACCGGCACGATTCTGATGGAGAAACCCTACCCAAACGCCATGTTGATCCCGCAAAAAGCGACTTTCGAAATTTTGGACAAAACCTATGTTTACGTCATCAACCCGGAAGGAAAACTAGAGCAACGGCTCATCAATATCGAAGCCACCTTGCCGCATCTGTTTATCGTCAAGGACGGCTTGAAAGACGATGACAGGGTCTTGCTGGAAGGCTTGCGCAAGGTACATCCAGGGCAAGCCGTAGAGATCGACTTGATGTCAGCGGAGAAAGTCCTCGCAGAGCTGGATCTGTATACCGAGTAACCGTGTCGGAAATGATTTGGCCATGTTCAATGTTTTTATCAAACGACCTGTCATGGCGATCGTGTTATCGCTGCTTTTTCTGTTCATGGGCGGATTGGCGGTTCGGTCCTTGCCCATTTCCCAATTTCCGGATATCGCACCGCCCCGCGTGATCGTTTCCTTGGCGTTTCCCGGTGCAAGCGCGGATGTGCTGGTGAAATCGTCGTTAATCACGATCGAACGTGCCATCAACGGCGTTCCCGGCATGAAATACATCATCTCGGATGCAACCAGCGCCGGTGAAGCGACCATTCAAGTGCTGTTCGACCTGAGCGTCGATCCTAACGTAGCGATGGTCAACGTGAAGACGCGCCTGGACCAAGTCATGAACCGACTGCCGAAGCTGGTTCAGCTGGAAGGGGTGGTCGTCGAACGCGTACAGCCCAGTATGCTCATGTACATCAACCTGTACAGCACGGACAAAAACGCGGACCAGAAATTTCTATTCAACTATGCCAACGTCCATGTAATCCCGGAAGTCCAGCGCGTGTATGGCATTGCCCAAGCCAAGATATTGGGCAGCCGCCAATATGCGATGCGGATTTGGCTGAATCCGGACCGGATGAGGGCTTATAACGTCTCGATCGATGAAGTGATGGATGCCATCGCCAAGCAAAGTGTTATCGGCCGGCCGGGACGAATCGGGCAAAGTACGGGTATTACCGCCCAATCCAAAGAGTATGTACTGGTTTACCAAGGGCGGTACAACAAGCCGGAACAGTATGAAGACATCATCATACGCGCCACGCCCGAAGGAAAGATGCTGCGCATTAAAGATATCGCCAAAGTCAGTCTAAGCAGCGAGTTTTACGATATCTACTCCGACAAGGATTCCTTTCCTTCGGCTTCGATCGTGCTTAAACAAAACTATGGGAGTAACGCCAGCAAAGTCATCGAGGACGTGAAGGAGAAATTGAAAGAATTGAAAGACTCGTTCCCTGAGGGTATGGACTATGAAATCAACTACGACGTGTCGAGATTCGTCGATGCCTCGATTGACAAAGTCCTGCATACCCTAGCGGAAGCATTCGTTCTGGTAACGCTGGTGGTATTTGTTTTCTTGGGCGATTGGCGCTCCACCCTGATTCCCATTTTGGCGGTCCCTGTTTCGTTGATCGGCTCCTTCGCCGTGATGTCGGCATTCGGACTTTCCATCAACCTGATTACCCTGTTTGCCTTGGTTTTGGCGATCGGTATCGTGGTCGACGACGCCATCGTGGTAGTCGAAGCCGTGCATGCCAAAATGGAGGCCGAACATATTTCCCCTTATGTTGCTGCGCAAAAAGTCCTTGGGGAAATCGGCGGCGCCATTATCGCGATTACCCTGGTCATGACCTCGGTTTTCGTCCCCATCGCCTTTATGACCGGTCCGGTCGGCGTGTTTTATCGGCAGTTTTCGATAGCCATGGCATCGTCGATTATCATCTCGGCAATCGTGGCCTTATCGCTCGCCCCGGTTCTGTGCGCGATGATTCTGAAAAACCCCCATGGCAGACCCAAAAGAAAAACTCCGATTAATTTATTCATCGATGGCTTCAACTATATCTTCGAGAAAGCCACGGGACGGTACGTTAAGCTGCTGAATGCCGTCGTCACTCGGCGGATCGTTACGTTTTTGGCCTTGGCTGGGTTTTCTTTCGGTATTTTTGCGGTGAATCAAACCCTGCCCGCCGGCTTTATTCCCGGCGAAGACCAAGGGATGATCTATGCGATTATTCAAACACCCCCCGGTTCGACGCTCGAAGTCACCTACGAAGTAGCACGACAGCTCGAAAGCGTAGCCAGACAAATTGAAGGCGTGCAATCGGTTTCTTCCTTGGCGGGCTACGAGGTACTGACCGAAGGACGCGGTTCCAATGCGGGTACTTGTATCATCAACCTGAAAGATTGGTCTGAGCGTAAGGTATCCGTACAAGATGTAATCCGAGAATTGGAGGAAAAAACCCGCGATTTCGGCGCCGTCATCGAGTTCTTCCAACCGCCGGCAGTCCCCGGCTACGGCGCAGCTTCCGGCTTGGCATTGCGGTTATTGGATAAGACTTCGGATACGGATTACTATGAGTTTGACAAAATCAACCAGGAATTCATGGCAGCTTTGCGCAAGCGCAAAGAATTAACCGGTTTATTTACCTTTTACGCAGCCAATTATCCGCAGTATGAACTGATCATCGATAACAAGCTCGCCATGCAAAAAGGCGTCTCCATCGATAAAGCGATGGAGAACTTGGACATCATGATCGGCAGTACTTACGAGCAAGGCTTTATCCGCTTCAATAACTTTTTCAAGGTCTATGCCCAGGCCCTGCCCGAATTCCGGCGTTTTCCCACGGATGTATTGAATTACTACGTGAAAAACGAAAAGGGCGAAATGGTGCCGTACTCCGCCTTTATGACCATGAAAAAGCGGCAAGGTCCCAACGAAATTACCCGCTACAACCTCTACAACTCGGCAGCTATCCGTGCCGAGCCCGCCCCCGGCTATACCACCGGCGACGCCATCAAAGCCGTTCAGGAAGTCGCCGCCGCCACCCTGCCCCGCGGTTATGACATTGCCTGGGAAGGCCTGTCGTTCGACGAAGCTGTTCGCGGCAACGAAGCGTTGGTGATCTTCGCGGTCGTGATCGTGTTTGTCTATTTGGTGCTGGCGGCGCAGTACGAAAGCTTCATTCTCCCGCTGACGGTGTTGTTCTCTCTGCCCGCCGGTATTTTCGGTTCGTTCCTCCTGCTGAAAGCCACGGGGCTTGCCAACGATGTTTATTCCCAGGTGGGTTTGGTGATGTTGATTGGTTTGCTCGGCAAGAACGCCGTTTTGATCGTGGAATACGCCGTTCAAAAACAAGCCCAGGGTATGTCCGTCAGGGATGCGGCGATTGAGGGCGCGAAAGCGCGTTTCCGGCCGATTTTGATGACGTCCTTCGCCTTTATCGCCGGGTTGGTACCGTTAGCGGTCGCCACCGGGGCGGGAGCGGTCGGCAACCGGACGATTGGCACCTCCGCCTTGGGCGGGATGCTTTTCGGAACCCTATTCGGCGTTCTGCTTATCCCAGGGCTCTATTACGTTTTCGCCAAGATGACGGAAGGTAAGCGATTAATTAGAGACGAAGACATTAACCCTCTAACGGAAACTTATCAGTACGGCACGAACGATGTCGAAGAGTAAAACGTTTCGTCTTATGACATTGGGCGTAATCGGATTAATGTTACATGCCTGCGGAATTCCAGAAATAACAATCAAGAAAGCAGATACGCAGCTTCCTGATAGATTCAAGCCCGGCCTCGCGGAAAAGGCTAACTCGGGCACCGTGAAATGGAAGGACTTTTTCGAAGACCCGAATTTATTGAGCCTGATCGATATCGCTATCGCCAATAACAAGGAAGTCAATATGATGCTGCAGCGTATTAGCACTGCGGAAAATGAGATTCAAGCACGTCGAGGGGCCTATTTACCTTCCGTGAATATAGGTATTGGCGCAGATGGAGAAAAAGTCGGCAAGTATACGCGTAATGGCGCTGTCGAGGAGAATCTGAAGCTAGCTAATGGCCAGCCATTCCCAGCATTTCTAGGTAATTATCAATTCGGGCTGTTTTCGACCTGGGAGATCGACATTTGGAAAAAGCTGAGGAACGCGAAGCAGGTGGCCGTGCTGGAATACATGGCCAGTCAGGAAGGAAAAAACTTTTTGGTAACGAATTTGGTCAGCGAGATTGCCCATGCGTACTATGAGCTCATGGCATTGGACAATCAGCTCGAGAATCTGGAGCAAAATATCGCAATTCAGCAAAACGGTTTGGAGGTGGTGAAGCAGCTCCAGATTTATGCCAGAACCACTACGCTTGCGGTCAAGCGTTACCAAGCGGAAGTGGCAAAAAACCAAAGCAAAAAGTCTGGGTTAATGCAGCAGATCACGGAGGTCGAAAATCGCATCAACTTTTTGTTGGGGAGAGCGCCGCAGCCTATCCAGCGGGCCTCGCGCGGTTTTATGGATATCAAGCCCAAAATACTCAACGCGGGCATTCCGTCGCAATTGCTGCAAAACCGGCCCGATATCAGAAAAGCAGAGTTTGAACTTGCGGCTGCGGAGCTGAATATAGACGTGGCCAGAGCTAATTTCTATCCATCCTTTGGTATAAAAGCCGGAATAGGTTTTGAGGCTTTTGCTCTTAAGCACTTGATCAACACACCGGAGTCGTTGGCAGCAATGGTCGCCGGAGAATTAGTGGCTCCCTTGGTTAACAAGAATGCCATCATAGCGGAATACAAAAACGCCAATGCCAAGCAGATTCGGGCAGCATATGAATACGAGCAAACCATACTGAATGCTTATACTGAAGTCTCCAACCAGCTTTCGAAAATAGATAATCTGGATAAGGCTTATCGGCTCAAGAAAGAGCAGGTTGACTCGCTCGCTCAATCGATCGATGTGGCCGGCCAGCTGTTCAAATCCGCTCGTGCCGACTATCTGGAGGTGTTGTTAACGCAAAGGGATGCCTTGGATGCAAAAAAGGAACTCATTGAAACGAAACTGAAGCAGGTCAATACCGTTGTGGATCTTTATCGATCGCTCGGCGGAGGATGGCGGTAACCGTCCCCAAGGCGCAGCACGGCGATGCGCCTGACATCCCAAACGCTGACCGGCGGTGTAGCCAGTCGGTCTAGCTCACCGTGATCTGGTAGCCTGCCCGGAGGCCTGATACCGGGCGATGAGGCCCGTCCGGCGGATCGGTTTCGACGAAAGCGCCGACGGTATCGTAGAATGCGGTGAGGTACGAACCGCCTTTCGACCAGGCTCAGGACAGGCCCTTCGACTGAGCTCAGGACAGGCATCAATCGCGAACGATGCGGTTTCAATCGCAAACGGTTGCTTTAATCGCAACCCTTCCTTCGTCACCGCATCCTACGAGCTAGCCGCTCCAGGCGGAGCCTGGAAACCGGCCCGCAACACCAAACAGGGGTGTGCCCCAACGGACCCTGCGTGAGTTCGGCAAGACCATCAAGCTTGATGGTGGTTCACGAACCATGATGCACGATGCGAATCAGCGCGACGTTATCCGCCCGGTTCAGAATGACCGACGACTAATGCATCGGACTCGAAGTCCAAGTACTGAAATCCTCCATCCGACGAGAACATTTCATGGAACGGCGTACCCATCCACAAAGCACTTTGTTCGTCCTCTTTGGCGCGGCCGGCGATCTGTCCTGGCGGTTGATCGTTCCGGCGTTGTACCGGCTTTATATCGACAAGCACCTGCCGGATCGCTTCCACCTGATCGGCGTTGACCGGATGCCGCTCGGGCCCGAGGAACTGGCCCGCCATTACGCCGAAAAGCTGGCCGAATCCGGCGAGGACATTGAAAAAGACGAACGCTGGGCCGGGTTTTGTCGAAGCTTGGGCTACATCAGCGGCGACCTCAAGGACCCGGCGGTGTACCGGCAGCTGCGCACGCTGATGCAGGCACGCGAACAGGAGTGGAAGGAGCCTTGCCAGCAGGTCTATTACATGGCAACGCCGCCGTTTCTGTTCGCCGACATTGCCTGCAACCTGGGACGGGCACAATTGCACAAGGACCGGGAGCGGGCGCGCATCGTGGTGGAGAAGCCTTTGGGACGGGACCTGGCTTCCTATCAGGCGATCAATCGGGCGTTGACCGGGTACTTTCACGAGAACCAGATCTACCGCATCGATCATTTCCTGGGCAAGGAAACGGTGCAGAACATTCTTGCTCTGCGTTTCGCCAATCCCATCTTCGAGCCGATCTGGGACCGGCGTTACGTGGATCACGTGGCGATCACCGTGGCAGAGACTCTAGGAGTGGAGCACCGCGGCAGCTACTACGACCACGCGGGAGCCTTGCGGGACATGGTGCAGAATCATCTCATGCAGCTGCTCTGTCTGGTGGCCATGGAACCACCGGCGGTGTACGACGCCGACGATATCCGCAACCGCAAGATGGACGTGATGCACGCTCTCCGCCCCATTCCACCTGAGCAGGTCGCGCAGCGCGCGGTGCGGGGGCAGTATGGCGCGGGCTGGATCAAGGGCTGCCGGGTGCCCGCCTATCGGGAAGAGCCGGGCGTCGCCCCGGATTCCGACACCGAGACCTATGCCGCCCTCAAGCTCCACGTGGACAATTGGCGCTGGCAGGACGTACCGTTTTATCTCCGCACCGGCAAGCGCATGGCGGCGGATGTCTCGGAGATTTCCATCCGTTTCAGGCCGGTTCCGCACCGTGCCTTCCCGACCTCCGGCAGCGAGGACGCCCACCCGGTCGCCTTGGTGCTGCGCATCCAGCCCGAGGAAGCCATCGTCCTGCACTTCTTCGTCAAGGAGCCGGGGTCCCGCGCGCATCTCAGGCGGGTGCGGATGGATTTCAATTATCTGGACGCCTTCAAGGTCGCAACGCCTACCGCCTACGAGACCCTGTTGCGGGATGTCATGGCAGGAGACGCGAGCTTGTTCATGCGGGCCGACCAGGTGGAAGCCTCCTGGCGCTTGCTGATGCCGGTGTTGGACACCTGGAGCGACACCAAGCCGACCGATTTTCCCAACTATGCCGCCGGCTCCGGAGGTCCGGAGTCCGCCAACATTCTCACCGCCGTCGACGGACACAGCTGGCTGACGGCGTTTTTACCCGGCGGAGTCTGAGAGGGAAAACCTCGCCATCGGAACCGGGAAGGTTCTCCTATCAAGAGGAAATGTCGGATTCCGTTGCGTTGCGGTGGGCTGTGTGCAGGACTGCCGGATTGCCTAATTCCATTTATCGAACAACCAGACGATATCTAATGGTCGACCCGGAGAAGCCTGTCCTGAGCTACGTCGAAGGAGCGAAGCCCGTTCCCGGCGCACGGGCTTTTTATGAGCACCGGACCGCAGGAAAGCCGATTGGCACGCCGTATGAAACGCTGCCCCTTATCCCGGCCTATATGTGCTCTTTTTCGAGCGTACATCAGCGGTGAAAACGTTCTAAAAAGCTCCGCGTTCCGGCTCCACACGGGCCGTCTCCACGCGCTACCGGCTGTTCGCCGTGTCCTTTCGCTTTAGCGTACTGCGCAATCTGAGTTTTGAAACATCCCCAACCGGTTTGGATAGCGGAATTTACTGTAGTTCGGTGTGTGTTTCCCTGAATGTATGGACGACGAGTTCCACATCGCCGTGGAGCCAGCGTTCTTGGACTACGCCTTTTTGATGGCGCTCGATCATCGACCAGAGTTGCCGGATGATGGCCTGTGGACTGTTCCGTACAGTCTGTTCGGCCATGGGTCGCTGCTGGTGATAGAGCTTCGGGTTACCTTGCTCGAGTAAAGACTCCAAGTTCTCAACGTTAGGTGCTATCAGCCCCACTGCGAAGGGCAGCGCTTGTGCGATCAAGAGTCCCGCAGGATCGAGATCAACCAATGCCAGCACCGGCCGCTTCCAGGCGCGGAGACATTCGTTTACTGCCTGGCCGCTACTGTGACGTGGATCGCCTCGGTAGAGTACCAAGGCATGCGTGTACTGTTCTTCCAACGCCCATCGCATCTGGTCCAACCGGTCGAAGCATTCGAAATTTTCGATTACCACGATTGTTTCATGTTCGAGGCTTTCCACCGACTCGACCGCCAGATTCAGATGGCTGCGGCTTGGAAGGTCGAGGACCTTTCCGTTGAGACATAGCGGCTGGCCCGGCAACGCTTTCACCGCCAGCCGATGGGCCGATACCGCCCGTCCGGCCCATTTTTCATTGCGGGTGCTTTCCAGCGCTTCGGACCGCGTGGCGCTTTTGAGCTTCTCGACTGAGCCGCTCTTCAAGTCCAGCCCGGCAATCTGTTTGACCAAACTGATCAGTTCGGCCTTGTCCCGTTCGGAGACCCGGATTTTGTTGCCGAGAGTGACACCGATGTTGTACTCGTCGTGGAGATGTTGCCAACCTTCATTCAGCGGAAATTGCGTCCGATCCGAATGGACGGCACGTTCAATCAGGCAGACCAGTCGTTTATCCACGAGACGACCCTCGATAGACGATGTGGATGTCCTTGACACGAAGATTGCCGGTAAAGCCGTCGGCGCGGGCGTGCTGGACGAACTCGAAATCGAAACCCTGCTTCAGTCCCTTGCGTCGAAGGCTCTCGCTGAGGACGCAGCTCAACCAGATGGGCGGGTCGATCGCGATGTCAGAATGATAACGATAGGCTAGGGCAGACACGGCTTGCCCCGGCGTCTTACGCGCCTGCTCGAACATTTGTCGGATACGCTGGCGATACAGCGGAGATTCTACCCGGCGGGCCGGAGGCCTGGCGAGGCTTACCCGGTTAAGGCCACGTTCCGCTCTTTTGGCCAGCAAAGCCTCGCTTTCGATTTTGATCTTTTGCGCGATGGCGATGAGTTCCGTCTCCAGGCTCCGGTTCAGCGGGTCTGGATGAGCCTGCAGCTTGATCCCTGAAATGCGATTCCAGTGGTCGGGGACCTGTTCTCGTTCGCACCAGTCCTGCGGGCTGTAATCGGGATTCTGCCTGAGGAAAAACGCCAAGCCCCTAACCAGGCGAGCCCGCGCCTCGATCTGACGCAGTTGGAACAGGAAAGTCTTGAGGGTGTCGAGGATGTCCTGCAGACGTTGGCGATGACACGGCAAAGTGCGGATGAGATGACGATCGATCAGCCCTTGGATGCTTTCGTGCGGCTCGGCTAGATCCATCAGGTGCGCCGGCTGTAACAGACTGATTGCGCTGACCAGCTTTTCCAGGCGGGCGATGTAAAAGGCATTTTGCCGTTTTTTTTCCGACAAGGCGCGAACATTGGCGAAGCGGCTGTTCACCAGCATCAGCAGGTAAGTGGTGTTTTCGTCGAGGGTATCCGCGAGATCAAACACAAGGCGCTCGATTTCGCCGAGAAAACGGTCGCTGTCCTCGATACGATCCTCGGCATGAGCGTCCTGGTAAAGTCCGATTTGCTGTTCCAGTAAATCGACCCAGCTGCCCAGGTCGGTATCCAGCCGTCGCATGCGGTCGCTGCTGAGTGCGCCATCGATGAACTGGCTGAGCCGTGTCGACAGGCGATACCCGTCCTGGCCGCGATAGGATAGGATCTTGAGCTGCTTCAGCTGGTTTAGTGCCCGTTGGTTGTCCCCGCAGCTTTGCACGCTGCCGTTGAAATAGGCTTCGGCGATCAGATCGCCATGTTGGGCCATGGCCTGTAACAACCGGTGCAGCGATGTCTTATCTCCGCTCAAAATAGATCATCCTGCTGGGTGTCGTCTTCTTTCTGCTCGAGAGGCAGTGCCTCGTTCTCTTGAATGAATTGGAGCGCCTGGTAGAAATAGTCCAGCTTGCCGGTCACCTGATATACCAGCGTGTCGCGGCTTGCCAGGTGCAGATAGCCCCAGTGACAGAGGGTCTTGAGCAGTTTTTCCAGGCGTCCCTTGGTGGAATCATCGGTGCTGAGAAAATCCCTGAAGCGGGCGAAACCTTGTAAGCGATCGGCCAAGGCCTGGTTGTTTTCGATGATTTTTAAAAGACTCGAAAAGGAGAGGGTATCCCCGGGATTCAGCGCGGCATCCTGTTGTTGGCATTGCATCATCATGTCCAACCATTCCACTACGGGATGAAGCTCCGTTCGAAAGGTCTGGAAGAGCTTGCGAATCTCCGAACGCGCTTCATCGTCGATTTGACGGTAGGCAGCATAGTACGCAAGTTGGTTCCCGGTGCTGGCCAGGGCATAGCCCAGCCGATCGAGAAAAGCCTCCACCTCGCGGCGATGCTCGGGATTTTTTAGATACCGAAAACACTCGTCGGCTGAGACTTCGCAGATGAATTCGCCCTGCAATAAGCGTTTGACGGTATCTTCAAACATTGAGGGTAAACGCCTCGGCCGTGTTTTCCGGTAGGGGCATGTCGTCTTCGTCGACGACCATCTCCACCAGCTCCCGATAGCCGTAGATCTCGTAGCGGTTCTTGAAAGACTTGAGAACTTCCGGATCGGGATCGGGAAAAGCGGACAGCAGGGTGATGTTGTTGCTATTGAGGATTTCCAGCAGCCGCTCGATATTCATCTGGTGTAGGTCTTTCAACTCGTCCATGGGCCAGATGATGGTCACGGGCTGGTCTTTCCGGATCATGTTGATCAGAGCCACGAAGAACACGCAAAGGATGAGATAGGAGAGGCCGTGACTGGAAATCTGCCGCAGTTCCTCTTCGTGCGTGGCGCGCTTGACCTTGCCGTTCTCAGTTACGGCAATTTCCAAGGTGAGCAGATTGACCAGACGGGTTTCCACCCGTCCCTCACGCCCACTCAATTGGCTCGCCACCTGTTGGACGGCGTCGGCAAATGCCTGGGTCGGCAACAGCAAGTCCTCGGCGCGCTGCCAACTGTCATAATGTTCGGTGAACGCCTTGATGTGCTGCCAATACCCGAGTTGTTCGACCTGCGACAAGAGACGCGCCTGGATCGCCTCGATTTTTTCGAAGCCGATGTTGCGATCGATGCTGGCAGTCAAGCGGCGGGACAGGGCGTCGATGCCACGGTCGAAACGACACAACGCCTGATGGTAATTGCGCACCGCGCTGCCGAAGGTGTTGGCCTCCATGACCAGCACGCGGCGGAATTCATCCGCGTGATGGTCAAACCAATTCCGAAGGTACGGGAGCCAAGCCCGCTCCGAGGCATCCAAACCGAGCTCCTGGACCACGGTTTCCGCGTAGCTGGCCGGGCGCGTACCGGGAAACTGATTCAGAGCGCGTCTGATGTGCGTGACGGAATGGCTGATGCGTTCGGCCAGCGTTCGCTCCCGCTTCAAGAGTTCGTGCTTGCGCTTTTGCAGGAACGATACGGAATGAGACGCGTCCAGAACTACGCTGCCTTCCGGCAGTCGGGGAAAACGCTCCAACTCGCTCAGCATGTCCGACAAAAGCCGCTGCTGGCCTTCGATCTGTTTTAACGCACTGTTTAGCTCGGCGATGCGGGCCTTGAATTCCTGCTGCGCGACTTGGAACTGCTCCAGAGCCTTTTGATAGCGTCTATCTTGTTCGTGGCGTATGAGGTTGAGTTTACGGATTTCGTCCCGCAACGTTTCGTGCCGGGGCCATTCATGCTGACGCCAGCGCTGGTATTTCTCCACTTGTTCGGCGGCTTGTTCCGCTTGTTCTAGCTGTGTGGCAAGCTGGCGGATCTTCTTCTCGAGATCGTTTAAGGTGGCTGTGTCCACCCCGCCTTTCGCGAGGCTTACTATCCGCTGACGCTCAAGCTCCTCGAGTTTTTTGGCGTGTTTATCGGCCATGACGTCCAATTCTTTTTTCAGGACCGTTTCTTGCGCGGCCAGGTCTTGATCGAGGACAGTCAAATTGTAGGATAAGGCCTCTTTCAAGTCTTTGATTTGATTGGCCAATTCCTTACGGCTTTGTTGGATTCGGGTTTCGTTGTCCAAGATCGCCTGATTAATAGTGTCCAACTGTGCCTGTAGAGCTTTCTGCCGTTCAGTCTTGCTGACACGAATTTGGGCTTCTAGCGAGGAGAGTTCGTTGGCCAGGCGTTCGATCGCCGTTTTGGCCTGACTAAAGGACAGTTCCGCCGCGCGGTGCTCCTTGGCGAGGACTTGGCCTGTCTTGCGGTGAGACTCCACGGCGGTATCCAGTGTCTGGGCTTCCATGTCTAGACGATCCAGCTCGCGTTGGCAGTTCGCGATCGCTTCGCGTAAGGCAGATTCGCTCGCAGCCCGATCAGCTTCGAGCACGTCCAGTCCTAGGCTTATGCCGTAGAAGCTCTCCGAATTTGGAGCCAAAGCCGGCGAAAGATCATCCCGCAGCAGCAATTCGGGTTTGATCACCTTGGCGATATGGTTCGTCCACGTCGGATGGTGTTCCCGAAGAAAACCCAGCAGTGTGTGGGCGTCGGCCTCCAGTTCACAGTGGAGGCGCATGGTTTCATCCTGGATCTGCCGGCGCCGCTCACTCAGTTGGCGGCGATTTCGATCGAGCTGTTCGGCGTTGGCGCGGTGGGCCGCTAACTTCTCTTCCATCGCGCGCTGCTGCTCGCGACTCTGTTCCAGCTCCGCACGTCCTAGTTCAAGCGCTTCCCGCTTGGACTCGAGGGCCAACAGCAAGTCGGGATCAGCCTGAACGTCACGAACCTGGCTGGCAAATTGGCCCTTCTCTTCGCGCAGCCTCAATTGCAACTCATTCAGCTCGGCTTCCTTCGAAACTGCCGTTTGTCTCAGGGCAGCTTCCTTGGCGTGATATTCCTCCCGTAGCCGGTTCTTTTCGCGTTCCGCCTGGAGTGCCAGCTCTTTTAGGTGTTCTTTCCGCGCGTGCCGCCGTTGTAGAAACTCCTTTTCTTGTTCGGCTTTGAGGCTTCTAAATTCAGCATCGATATCCTGGACCTTTTCCAGCAGCCGTCTGTGGTGTTCGCGTGCCTGTTCAAGCGCGTTCCGTATCTGTGCCCGCGCTGCGTGCAGACGTTGTTTGAGCTCGATATCTTCCTTTTCCCAGCTGATTTTTTCCTGCTCAAGCTGGTGCAGGCTTCGCTCGTTAACTTTAAGCTGTGCCTGGGTTTCCGCCTGCTCCTGTTTGAGTGTCAGCTCCTGAGTCTCCCATGCTGTCTTCGCTTGGTCTCGCGAGTGCTCCAGTTGTTCCAGTTCTTGCTTTTTACGCTGATGCTCTTCCTCGAAGCGGCTGGCCAAACGGCGCATGCGCGCCGCGAGCTCGGCGAGTTCCTGGCGTACCGTGTTCGCCTCTTGCTCAGAGGCTTCCAAGGCGATCATGGTCTCACGTTGGGTCTCCATGTGCTGAAAAGCCCGATATTCACGGCACCACACTTCCAGCGTATCGGTCTTGATGTCCAGCGCGATCGTTTCACGCTCTTCTTCGATACAGCTCACGAGCATTTCCCGCAGGTCGCGGAAATCGGTGGCGCGCATGAACATGCCGGTGACGATTTTCTCGACGTGTTGGAGCCGCCGACCGCTGGCGTATTCGCAAAAGCTAAAGCGGGCAATCAACTGGCGTAGCTCCGACCCCTTGGTATGGGGCAGATTTTGAATGACAGTGCGATAGTCGTTGCGGGAGGTTAGTTGGGGGCTGCAATAGACGCCCTTTTTACCGAGATGACGAGCGAGATCACGACAGGAAATCGGCATGTCTCCACCCTCGCCGTCGGTGACGAGGAAATCGTCCAGTGTAAATGCCTTGTCGACGAAGCGGTAACACAGCCCACCCCCATTTGTGGCGGCATACATCACCGCTAGGCAGGTTTGCTTGGAACGGCGGTACTCGAAAATGAGGTAGGAGGACTCGTGCGGCAGGTAATGCTGAACGAAGCTTTCGTTTACCCGGCTTTTGGGTACCAAGCGGCTCGGGCTTTCCCCAAAAAACAGCGGGATCAACCGCAGTAGAGTGGTTTTACCAGCGCCGTTAACGCCATTGAGATTGGTCGGGCCATCCAGGCGCAATTCCTGTAAGGTACCCGGTTTGTATGAGTCGATGAGGATGAGGCGATTGATACGGAACACGGGGAACAATTCCGAAGTAGCGAATACTATGGATGGAGAGTAGGCAATAGCGTGCTGTCCGTGCGAAATGACTACGGATGACCCCGGTTGCGAAAAGCGTCCAGTTTCTACAAAGCTTAGCTGCAATAGTCGATTTTTTCGTCGTATCTTTTGCTGATGGCATACCCTCAGAATTTTTGCCAATTCAAGGATTCGGTTCTTGAAAAGATTTTCTATTCCGTTGCCCGCAAGCCTCGAAGTCGAGACTTCGGGGCAGGGTGCAAACGATCACTCAATCAGAACACCCAGATTTTTCGGGGACCGGTTCCACGTGCCTCAACTCCCGGTATGGAAGTCAGGAATTCACTCCGAGCGGCCTTGGTGTCATAACCGAGCTTGAGAAGTGCCTGGCCGACCTCGCTAGCCAGTTACCCTCCGCTCGGTTGCGGCGTGCACATCTCCCGAAGCTTCGCGAGAACTGAGGAAACCGAGAGTTTTGCGCTAGAGGAGATTTGCGGCGTTGGCGAAGAGCCGGTGGACTTCGGATCCGCGGTGGGCAGTGGACGCGGTGGGGGCTTCGCGATTGCGGGTAACAGGAGTGTGGTCAACCAGGTGCTTCGTGCTGTCGGGATCTCGCTGGCGGCGTAGGCGATGAAGACCGCGCATCCGCGTGATTGGGCGTACTCTGCGGCACTGATCAGTAGCTCGTCCCGGGAGACGACGATCACCCGCTCCCGTTCGTGAATATGCCGATCCAGATGAGCGCCCAGTTCCATTTGCGTTGCGGTGGGCTGTGTGTGCCGGGCTGCCGGATAGCCTAAAGAGCTTCTCATTCCGGCTTCACATAGGCCGTCCCCATGCGCTACCGGCTGCTCATCGTGTCCCTTCGCCGGGAGGCCGGCCGCGGTGTTTCGCGGGGCTTTTCGCCGCGGGGCGTGCTGGATCGCCGGGACCGTCGGCGGGAATGCGGGGAGGCGTTACGCTCGGATTGCGATCATAGGAACCGTCCGTCGCCTCGGCCCTTTCGGCAAGGTTTCGTGTCACCGCCTCCCCGTCGCGGAGGACGAGACTTTCGCCGCGGTGGGTTATCGTCAGCCCGGCCGTTCCGCGAAGCCGATAGGTGACGGACCCGTTCTCGATTTGGACCTCCAGCCGCTGGCCGCGGATCGCCAGCGCGAATCGCAATCGCGCGACGTAAGGGCGTGGATCGAACGACAGTCTCCCGCCCCGGTCGCGCATCCCAGCCAGCCCGTAGACCGCCGCCATCCAGCTTCCGCCGAGCGCGGCGATGTGGCACCCGTCCTTGACGTTCCCGCCGACATCCGCCAGGTCCATGAGCAGGGCGTACATCCAGTACTCCAGCGCGTGGGCCCGATAGCCCAGTTCCGCGGCCACGATGCTCTGAATGCAGGCCGACAGCGACGAGTCGCCGGTCGTCAGCGGATCGTAGTAGTCGAAGTCTCGCCGTTTCTGCTCCGTGGTGAAATCCTCGCCGAGCAGGAACAGGGCGAAAACGACGTCGGTCTGCTTGAGGACCTGATAGCGGTAGATGACCAGCGGGTGGTAGTGCAGCAGCAGCGGATAGTGGTCCGCCGGCGTTCCGGCGAAATCCCATACCTCGCGATTCAGGAAGCCGTCGTCCTGAGGATGGATGCCCAGTTCCTCGTCGAACGCGATGTACATGGCATCCGCCGCTCGCCGCCAGTCTTTGGGTTCCTCGGGCGAGAGGCCCGTCCGGTAGACGAGTTCGCTGTACGCCAGCGGATGCGCCGACCGCAGCATCTCGACCGAATCGGCCGCATACCGCAGGTTCTCCCGGGCCATCAGGTTGGTGTAGGTGTTGTTGTCGACGACGGTGGTGTACTCGTCCGGGCCGGTGACCGAGTTGATGCAAAACCGGTTTCCGCGCCGCTCCGAGAAGAACCCCAGATCGTACCAAAGCCGGGCCGTCTCAATCAGAATCTCGACCCCATAGCGGCGGAGAAAGTCCTCGTCCCCGGTCACCTCGACATACTTGCGGATGGCGTAGGCGACCGCCGCGTTGATGTGGTATTGGGCGGTCCCGGCGGCGTAGTAGGCCGATGCCTCCTGGCCGTTGATCGTCCGCCACGGGAACAGGGCACCTTTCTGGCTTACCTCCCGGGCCCGTTGCCGGGCGGCATCCAGCAAGCGGTAGCGGAATAGCAGCAGGTTTCGAGCCGCGCGCGGGTCGGTGTAGACCAGGAATGGGTTCATGTACATTTCCATGTCCCAGAAGTAATGGCCCTCATAGGCCTGTCCGGTCAGGCCTTTCGCCGGGACGCCGGCCCCGTCGGCCCGGGCGGTGGCCTGGAGCAACTGGAACAGGTCCCACCGCATGCATTGCTGCGCCCTCGAGTGCGCCCCGCTCACCTCGACGTCGGCCCGGTGCCAGAAGTCGTCCAGGTACTGCCGTTGATTCAGTAGCAATCGTTCGAATCCCTGGCGGAGAGCGCGGTCGAGCACGCGCCTGGTCCGGTCCAGTTGCTCGCCGACCGACACCGTCCGGGATGTGTGATAGGTCAAGAATTTGGTCAAACGGATCGGCTTACCCGGCGTGGCCTGGGCCGAAAAGACGACGCGGTTTGCCTCTTCGGATTTTTCCTGTTCGACCGAGCATTCACATTCCGTCTCCAGAATGTGGTCGAAGCCGCAAGCGAGCGTCATGCGGCTGCTGCGGGTCGTGAAGCTGAGCAGGAGCCGGTACTTGTCCGCTTGCCGTGCCTCGGGGATCAGCACGGACCGGTCGAGCCGGCGGGCGAGGCGGGGATCGTCTTCCCCGAGCATTCGGGGTTGCGGGTGCTGTACCAGTTCAGAGGAGAGGACGATCGGAGCCTGGGCATTGAGCACGGTCACCTCGTAGAAGATGGCTGCGAGGTGGCGTTCTGCAAACGAGACCAGCCGGCGCGACCGGACCAGGACCTGCTTGCCTGTCGGCGTTTCCCAGAGCACTTCGCGGTCCAAGGTCCCGGCCCTGAGGTCCAGCGCCCGTTCGTACCGGAGCACGGGCGCCCGGGCGAGGTCGAACAGCTCGTCGTCCACGTACAGCCGGATCACCTTCCCATCCGGCACGTTGATGATCGTCTGTCCGGTTGTGGCGAAGCCGTGCGCGCGCTCGCCGTAGGGGATCGGCCAAATCTCGTGGAACCCGTTTACGAAGGTCCCGTGCTCGTAGGCTGGCGTTCCCTCCTCGAAACCGCCGCGCATGCCGAAGTAGCCGTTGGCGGTGGCAAAGATGCTCTCCGTCTGGGACAGGAGCGCCGGGACGAATTCCCGCTCCACCATCCGCCAGTCCTCGACGGGATAGATGAACTCCGGCGGCAGTACGGGCTCGCGTCGGATCACTCTCCGTTCCCTTCGTGCCAGCCGCAGGCAGGCACGCCGGCCGGATGGCGGCTGACGGCGTGCTCGATGTGCTGGTTAGGCATGCGCCCCGACGACTTTGTTTCTGCGGGGTTCGGAAAATGAATCATCGGCAACTCCCGGGCAACCTCTCGCGTTTACCGCCGCAGGTCCCGAAGCATGCTCTCGTATGCATACGCAAGTGCTCCCAGCTGAGATGTCGGTCAAGCCCCGTGGTGCCACCGGATCGCCCCGCAAAGGCTTTGTCCTGGTTTCCATTCAATCGGCTACATGGCTGCGATCGTTCCAAAGACGGATGACCGGTTCGTCCCGACCATGGTGATAGCCGAGAATGCTCAACGCCGCCGTGCCCAGAAAGAAATACCGGCCTGCCGCAGGATCGAGCCCGAGCCAGCGGGCGGCGAGGACGCGGAGAAAATGCCCATGGGAAAAGAGCAGAACATCGCCGTCGACGGCGCGAAGGCGAGCGACGGCACGGTCCGCCCGCGCAGCCACGTCCGTGGCCGATTCGCCGCCGGGACACCCGTCTCGGAAAATCTCCCAAGCGGGCCGTTGTTCGCGAATCTCGACGATTGTCTTCCCTTCGTAGACGCCGTAATTCCATTCGACGAGATCGCCGTCCGCGCTCGCGACCGTGCCGAAGCCGGCCAGATCGCAGGTTCGCGAGGCCCGTTGCAGAGGACTGGTGAATACCTGGGCGAATAACAAGCCTTCGAGCTTTTCGCCCAGACGGCGAGCGTTACGCTCCCCCCTCGCGGTCAGCGGAAGATCGGTCGATCCGGTATGCCGGCCCGAAACGGACCAAGGCGTTTCACCGTGCCGAACGAGGTAAATCAGAGGAAAGTTCTGCATGCTATGGCTCCTTCCTCGAGGACGCTCCGTCTGCCTCAAGTTTGCCGTCCGATGGGCTCGGTCCACGTCCAGTCGCGGATCTCGGGCAGATCCTCGCCGTACCGGCGGATAAAGTTTTTTGATCGCCAAAGGCGTCGGAAGTTTTGCTGTTTGTCAGCCGCCATTGGCGCCTTCTTACGGACGAAGCATCGGTGCCAGAACGATGCCGATGAAATCCAGCAGAAAATGCAAAACGACGGGACCCACCAGGCTCCGGCGCCAAAGATAAATCATCCCGAAGATGAGACCCGCCGCTCCGACCGTGATCACTCCGGCCGATCCCTCGTACCCGTGGCCGAGGGAAAAAATGAATGCCGAGAGCGCCACGGCGCCTGCCGAGCTTGCGCCCAAGCCTTTAAAACGGAGGATCAGATATCCGCGAAAGATGGTCTCCTCCGCGATGGCCACCACTGCGACCAAAAGCGTCGCCAGCACGCTTTGCGGCAGACTTTCCGGCCTCAGGTACGTCGGCAGGGGCGTGGACGGCATCGAAAAGCCGGCCGCACGCAAGCTGTTCTCCAGCACGCCCATACCTACGAAAAAAGGTATGAACAGGGCCAGGCCGATTCCGACCTCGGTTCGTGCGTTGGTGAACGTCCAGCCGAGACGACAGGTCGGTTCTCCGTTTCGCCGGAGGAAGTACGCGATCAGGCCGACCAGGGCCAAATCCCGCAGCATGGTGGCCCAGGCCGTAACGGTAAACGTCAGGGCGCCTTGCCTCACCGCGAAGAAGGACAGCACCATGGACGGAACGATCAGCGATAGGAAAACGGAAACCTCGAAAAGCAAGGTCTTCTTGTCGACGGTTTCGATCCGGTGTTCTCGGTGTGCGCCGCTGTTGTCGTACGACTCGCCGTTCATCGCTCGGTTCTTCCCGTGATCGGCGGCGATTCGTCAGGCAGGCAACGGTCGGTTTGGATCATGCCCGGTCATTTCCGTGTCGGATATCCCATGGTTTGAACGATATATTCGTAAAGCGACTCGGCTTCTCGATCGGATATCTGCGCGGAAGGAAACGCCGGCATGGAGCCTGCGGAGCCGTCCGGCATTTTCGGATTGCGGATGAAGGCCACGAAGACATTGGGATCCACTAGCTGCGGAGAGCCTTTCAGGGGCAAATCGGGGTTGATGACGTTGCCGCCTTGAGGATGGCAACTGCTGCAATGGGCGGAAAATAACCGGGCGCCGGCTTTCAGCTCGTCGGGAAGAGACGGACCTTGGATGCCATAAACCAATTGGCCGCCGAAGTAGCCCAGGACGACGACCACCAGAAAACACAGGCCGTAGCTGGTCAAAACCGCCTTGGATTCGGCGCCCCTCCCGCGCCCGAGGAGCACCGCGCCAGCCAGTAGAACCAAAAGAACCGGAGCAAGAATCAGTTTTATCTTGATCGGAAACGGCATGGCTCCGGCGTAATAATGCTGCCAATCCATCACCCCGAACAGTACGGTCGGAAACAGCCATATAAAAGCGAGAACGATGCAATGATATGCGGTTTGCGCCAGTTTTGGCCGTTGGAACAGCAAAGCGATCCAGGCAAATATGAACGCACCCACCACCAGCCCGATCGGCATGTGGACCTCGGTCGGATGGATCGGGTGAGCGTAGCCCAGCCGGGCGAGAAACTCGTAAATGGAATCGAGCATGGAGTCCTGCGCTAGGCCAATCCCCGGTGAGCCCTCCGATTAGCTCGGTGCCTAACCGGCAAAGCGGTTCGGCACTTCGCCTTTGATCCTACAGGACTTACGCAGAAGCGCTTTCGGTTCTCTCTCCCTCAGGGAGAGGGTTAGGGGGATGAAATGAAGGAACTTCCTTTTCGATCCCCTCATCCCGACCTTCTCCCTGAGGGAGAAGGGGCGAAATGCGTAAGTCCTGATCCTATAATCACGCCCGTCGATACTCGCCTGGTATCACGGGCCACCGCCCGTGCCGGTACACGCCCGGCCCGGGCTCACGCGGCTTGTTGCCGCGACCGGACGCCGGCGGGTTCCGTTCAAGACTAGCCGGTCGCGCTTCCGCTTGAAATCCGTACCAAACCTGACAGGGAAGCATTCGGGTCAACGCGCCGTGCTTTCGGACTCATGCACGGTGATTTCTTCGGCACCCGTGTCGGCCAGGAGGTCCCGCGCCCACTCGAGTTCCTCGGCGCTGCCGTGGGCGATCAGGAGATACTTGCCTCCTTTGACGTGCCGTTCATAGCGAATGATGTGCTCGGTCGATACCCCAAAGCCCACCAGAGCGCCCAATAGCCCGCCGCCGGCAGCACCGACCAAGGCACCTTCGATGCTTGTGATCAAGGCCACTGTCAGCGGCCCGAGAATCAATATCGACCCGCCCCCGGGAACCCAGACCAGCAACGCTCCGACCAACACTCCGAACAAACCTCCGGTCCAGGCGCCGATGCCGGCGCCGTGCTTGGCCATATCCCCGATCGTCGCGATCCCGTGGACTTCCCGTTCGCTTTCGAGACTTCGCGCGACCATGGAGACTTGATTGATCGGAAAGCCTTCCTGATTCAGCTTTTGTATGGCTTCCTCGATCTTTGACATGCTGTCGTAGACACTCACGACGCTTCGACCGGGCGACATGACATTCCTCCTACAAAAAGACTGTCATTGATCTTGGTGACGACATCGGAAACTCGAGCGATTCCTTTTTAGACCGTAAATCGCCGTGCAAAGTCCGAGTCGGACAAATCTCAGGAATTGGAACGGCTGGAGAGCAATGCTCCAGCGGGAGCGGAGTCCGGCGCGGGCGATTTCGTTCGGGCCGTACAGTTGCCGCCTCTTCTCCGGTAAGACCGGCGCAAAGGTCGCCCCGAAGTTCCGCCGCCAGTTCTTCGGGGCTCATCCGATATACATCTTTGAGCGGAGACCTGAAAGTTCGGCTTCTTCGTTCAACCCGTTCGATCGGCGACGGACCGAGGTAACGCGTGGTCGAGGCCGGTGACGGTAGCGGCCATGAGCGCACGGATGGACGGGATATTGATCGCTTTCGGCAACACGTAGGTTCGGATGAACCTGTCGAACCACGACTCGGCGGAGGCGATCCGCGAGAGGATCTTCACCCTGCGCACCACACTCCGATCGACCGGGCGGCGGAGCCTGTCGTACTCCGGCAAACGGCCGTTTCTCACAAGTTCCGAAAATACCCAGGCGTCCTCCAGTCCGAGATTCATGCCTCGGGCGCCCAGCGGGGAGTGGACATGGGCCGCATCCCCCGCGAAGTAGACGGCACCCGCCGACAGCGTCGCATTGATCCGGTGGGAGATGCGAAAACTCGAGGTCCATACGGGCGGGCCCGTCTGTTCGGCTTGTACCAGCCGGGACAGAAGGTCCGAGCGGTTCCCCATGATCCGCCAGACCGGGTTATTCGCGCGACCCTTTTGAGCCTCGTCCACCACTCGGATCATGAACAAAAACGCACCTTCGTCGAGAAAGAAGACGTGAGCGTGATCGTCGGCAAGAGTCGTCCGTAGCGGGGCGTCGGCCAAATGCCATTCCTGCTTGAACGAAGAGCCCACGAAGTCGATTCCGAGTTGCTGCCGCGCGGTGCTGTGCGCGCCGTCCGCAGCCAGCAACCACGGACCTTTGGCGATCTCGCGGAGTCCGCCGCCCGCCTCGAGCACTACCTCGACCCCGTCGACCGCGTTCCGGCAAGCCACTATCCGCACTCCGCGCTCGACCATGCCTCCTGCCGCCTCCAAGGCTCGGGCCAGCAGCCGCTCCGTGGTCGCCTGCGAGAGGCCGAGCATGAAAGGGTATTTGGGATGGACGCCGGCGAACGATAGCGCCGCCGCGACTCGACCCGACCGGTGGAACTGGACGCCGCGGATCGGGGAACCCAGTTCCAACATCTGATCGGTCACGCCCGACGGTTGTAGAAGGGTCAAGGTGCGGGGATTGACGGCCAGAGCTCTCGATTGCCGAGCCGGTTCGTCGCGTATTTCGACCAGCCGCGTCGTACATCCCTGCCGGGCCAGGAACAATGCCGCTCCGAGTCCGACAGGGCCTGCGCCTGCGATTATGGGCCGATCCGTGCTGCTCATCGTTAAGCATACATGCCGGTGGGTTCGTCCGGGCGGCTGTTCCTACCGTGCAGTCGCCTCACTCCGTCGAATGATCGATTGACATATTTTTGGGTCGAGTGCTGTTCAAGACTCGCTCTTGATCGATTTCAATTGCTTCAGCTGTTCCGGCGTGAGCACCGCGTTAACCGCGTTTCGATCTTGCAATGCGGCATCGACGATTTGGTCGAAGACGGTCGAATGCTCCTTGGCGTCCTTGCGGATGGTGGATTCATCGGCCGCCGGGTTCAAAAATGATTTGTAGGCGGACTTCGTGCTATCCCGCAACTTTCCGAAAAGGTCGCGCAGTTTTTTTCTGTTCTCCATGTGTATTCGGAGGATTTTTCCCATCTGCTCGTCACTGAGTTTCAGCTTGTCGGCATGGCCGAGAACCATATCGGCATAGCCTTCGTGGCCCCGCCTGGCGCCGCCGTGCATGGGCCCGCACATCATTTCATCCCTGTCGCCCCTGGGTTCCATCATTTCTGATCGTGGACCCGGTTGGCCGCCGCTCTTTTCTTCGGCGGCATAAACCGCATTGCCGAGAGTCAAGCCCGCGACGATCAGAACTAAAGCAGAATTTACCGATTTCATGTCGCACCTCCTGGTCGGATGTCCTCTATCCGGTATTCGAGACGGCCGAGCCGAATCTATTTTCGGTTTCGGAATCAGATTAGTGAGCCATGCTTCCGCTGGAAATCCGTACAAGCCCCGATTGGGGAGTATTCGGCGAGTAAGCGTAACTCACTGATTGTTGGGTCGTATTCACGGGCAGATCCACGATTCAGGTGTCTTCTGCGGAATCGGTCGGATCATCCCGACCGGCATCCCGAAATTGATCCATCGGGGTTCAGAGGAACACCGCGACCTCGATGTCGCCCCGCTTGCGTACCACCTCGACCGCGACACTGCCAGTCCGGCGTTGCAACAGCAGGTCCACTTCGCCCTTGCCGAATCGCAGCCGATTGATCCGCAGCCAAGCCAGAAAATCGGGCAGCAGCGGGTGGTAGAAAGCCATTTGCGGTTTCTCGGCGGAGAACTGAATGCCTAAGCAGGCTTGTAGAAGCTGGAAAGCCGCGCCGCTGGCCCAAGCTTGCGGCGCGCACGCCACCGGATAGCGGGTCGGTCCCTGGTGGGGCCGGCGCGAAAAACCGCAGAACAGTTCGGGCAGACGATGAAGATCGAGGAAGTGGCCGGCGTCGAAGAAGCTGGCCAGCAGCTTCAAAGCTTGATCCTTGAATCCATAGCGAGCCATCCCCGAGGCGATGATGGCGTTATCGTGAGGCCAGACCGAGCCGTTGTGATAAGACATCGGATTGTAGCGGTTCTCCGTTTTCGCCACCGTGCGGATACCCCAACCGCTGAACGACGCTTCGGACATCAGGGTGTCGGCGACGCGAGCGGCGTATCTGGCTTCGGCGATGCCGGTGAACAAGGCATGGCCTGCGTTCGACACGCGCACCCGGCAGGGGCGCCTTTGTCCGTCCAGCGCCATGGCGAAAGTGCCGAGGTCATTCATCCAGAACGTCTCGTTGAAGTGCCGTTTCAGATCGTCAGCCTCGCGGCGCAATCGTCCGGCGTGCTCCCGTTGGCCCAGCATCTCGGCGAGTTCGGCCGCGAGGTGTTTGGCTTCGTAGACATAGCCCTGCACCTCGCATAGGGCGATGGGAGGCTGGGCGACGCTGCCGTCGGCATGGAAGACGGAATCGCCGGAGTCCTTCCAGCCTTGCTGAGTCAGTCCGTCGGCGCTTTTCTTGGCGTAATCGGTGAAGCCGTCGCCGTCGGTGTCGCCGTAGCGGTCGATCCAGGCCAGCGCCCGTTCGATGTTGGGCCAGATCGACTCGATGAAGGCGCGGTCGCCGGTACGCCGGTAAAAGTGGCCGGCCAGCATGATGAACAGCGGCGTGGAATCCACCGAGCCGTAATAGCGGGCGAAAGGCACTTCGCCCAGCACCGCCATTTCGCTGGAGCGCATTTCATGGACGATTTTGCCCGGTTCCTCGTCGGAATCCGGGTTTTCACGATTGGCCTGATGGGCGGCCAGAAAGGCGAGCACGCCCTTGGCGCGCGCGGGATTGACCCAAAGCGTTTGCAAGGCGGTAATAAGGCCGTCGCGGCCGAAGGGCGTGTTGTACCAGGGAATTCCGGCATAAGGGTAAGGGCCGTCTGGCGTCTCGGTGGTCAGCATTTCCAGATCGGAGGCGGAGCGGTTCAGCCAACCGTCGAATTCCGCGTTCGAGCTTTCGATCAGCGCGGTGCGCGCCCGCTTGACCGCGATACTGTGCCCGATGCCGGCCGTGGCGCCGTCGTAGCCGAGCACCGGCGGAGCCTCGCCGTCGAGGGTACAGGCGATGACCAGGCGTAGCGCGTGCGCCTGGCGTGGTTCCAGATGTAGCCGGGTGGTGCAACGGGAGGCGTCGAGTCGGTCCGGCTGCCATTCGAAACGGATATGCGTGTAGCGGGAACGGTCGTCGAGGCCGCGATAGCCCAGCCGTACGATGTTTTCTTTTACCTCGGTCGGCAAATAGTCGCCGCGCTTTTCGCGATGGGCGCCGCGTACCTCGAAGATATCCCTGTAATCTCCGTCGAAGAGCAATTCGAATAACAGGTCGATGGGTTGTTTGCCGTAATTGACCAAGCGGAGGTCTTCGTACAGAGCTTTTTTCCACAGCGCCGAGGAGCGCAGGAGATGCACGCTTCCCTTGGGAACGACCAGTTCGTCCCCGAGATAAATGTCAGGCGTGGTCAGGTCGACGATCAGGAGGCTATTGTCCTCCCTGGCGATGGAATTGAGCAGCATGGGCCGTCCGCCGTCGATACGCAGCTCCCATTGAGACAGAAAGCGGGTTCCGTTGTGATAGAACCCCTGTTCCTCGGTATCGCTCTGGCCAATGTCGCCGTGGCCGTCGAACACGCCGAAGGTGTCGCCGTGCTTGAGCGTGCGGATGACTTCCTGGGTCCGGGGCGTGGTTGCCGCGATGTACCACTGGTCGTCGCTTTGCTGAGTATCCGTCATCGTCGGTTGCTCCTTATCCGATTGCTCAATACCGGAAGGCTTGCCGCGATTCCCGCGATTGCTTTAGCGCTTCGGCAATTCGATGCCGGAGGCGTACAGCATATAGCCGATGGCGTTACGGACGTCCTGTTCACTCAATTCCGGATGTCCGCCTTTGGGCGGCATACCTTTGAAGCCGTTGACCGCATGGGCAACCAGGCTATCCACGCCTTGCTCCGCGCGTTTCAGCCAGGCGGCTTTGTCTCCCGTGCGCGGGGCGCCGCCGAGACCTTCGCCGTGGCAGGCGATGCAGACCGATGCATAGATGCGTTCGCCGGAAGCCGCATCGGGGGCGGCAGCGTCGGGCGTCGGTGGTCGATGCGCGGGCGAATACCCCGATTCGGACAGGGGATTCGGCACCTGGCCGACGGCTGGAGACTCCCATCCGGGTTCCGGCAATAAGCGGCCAAGAGCGATGTCCTCGAAGCGGGTTTGATAATCGGTCAGGGTCAAGCCGATCATCAGCAGCAGCCAGAAAAATCCGGTCGCGGCGGCGATCCTCGGCACCGGCGCGGCCGATCGCATATACATGAAGAAAGTGACGATGATGAACGCCTGGAGGGCCGCGACGGCGATCGTCAGGATCGGGTTGAAAATCCCCAAGTCGAGAAATGACGAAGCGATGTTCAGTCCCAGGAGGCCCAAGAGGAGCAGCCAGACCAGAAGGTGATTTCGGCGTGTCCTCTCATCCATGGCGGGCGGCCAGATACAGCAGCGGGAACACGAACACCCAGATCAAATCCACCAGATGCCAATAGAGCCCGGCGATGGTCACCTTGGCTTCGAGCCGCGGAGCTCCGCGGATCGCCAGCACCAGCATGATCAGAACCACCACGATGCCGATGAAAAGATGAACGGCGTGGAGCCCGGTCAGCGCGAAATAGAAGCTGAAGAACAGCCGTGCCTGCTCGGTATGGGGCTCCGGAAATTCGAAAGGCCGGGCGAATATGGGCGCAAGATGCGCGCCGAATTCCAGGGAATACTCGACGCCTTTGATGGCCAAAAAAACGGCGCCCAGAACCGCGGTTACCGCCAGCCAGCCGATCAGGGCCTTCCGGTTTCGCGGCAGAACCGCGTCGTCGGCCAAGGTCATGGTCAGGCTGCTGGTCAGCAGAATCGCGGTATTGATCCCGCCCAGCAGAAGATCGAGACGGCCACTGGCGGCTTCGAAAGCCTCCGGATAGGCCGCCCGATAGACGGTATAGGTCATGAAAACGCCGCCGAAAAAGAGGATTTCCGAAGCCAGGAAAATCCATATCCCCAGCGTGTCCGCCTCGTACTGCTGGCGCAGGCTGTCGAACTGCGGGGCGGGCTTTGCCTCAGCCTCGGGCGGCGTCGGAATCACGCTTCGGTAAGCCATAGGCGTAAGGCTCCTCGGTAACGATCGGCAGCCGGTCGAAATTGTGTTCCGGTGGCGGCGACGGGGTTTGCCATTCCAGACCCTTGGCTTCCCATGGATTGGAACCGGCGACGGGACCCCATCTCAGGGAGTACAGAAGGTAGACCAAGGGCAGCAGATAACCGATTGCCAAAACCGGCGCACCCGCCGACGAAAGCACGTTGAGCAGCTGGAATTCGTCCGGGTAGGTGTGATACCGGCGAGGCATTCCGAGATAACCCAGGACGAATTGCGGGAAAAAGGTGAGATTGAAGCCGACGAAGATGGTGATCGCGGCGACGCGCCCCCACACGTCGGGATACATCCGGCCGGTCATCTTCGGCCACCAGAAATGCAGTCCTCCGAAATAGGCCATCACCATGCCGCCTACCATGATGTAGTGAAAATGGGCGATGACGAAATAGGTGTCATGGACATGCACGTCCACCGCCGTGGCGGCCACGGTGATCCCGGTCAGCCCGCCGACGGTGAAAAGTCCGACGAACCCCATGGCGTACAGCATGGGCGTTTCGAACGAGACCGAGCCTTTGTACAGCGTCGCGGCCCAGTTGAACACCTTGATTCCCGAAGGCACGGCGACCATGAAGCTGAGCAGCGAAAAAATCACGCCCGCATAGACCGACTCGCCGGCCACGAACAAATGATGGCCCCACACCAGGAAGCCGATCAGCGCGATGGCGAGGAGCGCGAAGGCCATGCCGTCGTAGCCGAAGATGCGTTTTCGGGCGAAGCAGGTGATGATTTCGCTCACCACGCCCATGCCCGGCAGGATCATGATGTAGACTGCCGGGTGCGAATAGAACCAGAAGAGATGCTGGAACAGCACCGGATCGCCGCCGACTTTCGGATCGAAGATGCCGATGCCGAGGATCCGCTCCAGAGCGATCAGGAGCAGGGTGATGGCCAGGACCGGCGTCGCCAGGACCATGATGATGGCGGTGGCGTAGTTGGCCCAGACGAACAGGGGCAGGCGCGTCCAATGGAGTCCCGGCGCCCGCATCTTGTGTACGGTGACGATGAAATTGAGCCCGGTCAGGATGGACGAGAAACCGGTGACGATCACGCCGACCACGGCCAGCACCACCTGGCCGTTGGCGAACAGGCTGCTGTAAGGCGTGTAGAAGGTCCAGCCGGTATCCACGCCGCCCGCGACCGCCATGGCGAGGGTGAAGACTCCGCCGACGATGTACAAATACCAGCTCAGGAGATTCAGCCGCGGAAACGCCACATCCCGCGCCCCAATCATCAGCGGAATCAAGAAATTGCCGAGCGTCGCCGGAATCGACGGAACCAGGAAAAACCAGACCATCACGATGCCGTGGAGACTGAACAGCCGGTTGTAGGTTTCCGTTTCCACCACATCGGCTGCGGGCGTCGCGAGTTCCAGGCGGATCAGCGTCGCCGCCGCGCCGCCGAAGAAAAAGAAAGCCGTGATCGAGACCAGATAAAGCCAGGCGATACGCTTGTGGTCTATGGTCGTGAGCCAGGAAGCGATGCCGTAGTCGCGATTGAGGTAATTTTTGGGCGGGCTGACGGCGGCGGTGGTCATGGGCGTCCTTCCTCCCCGGAAAGGGATTTGATGTAGGCGATCAGCCGGGTCAAATCGGAATCGGTCACGCGCCCGGCGAAACTCGGCATGATCGGCTCGTAGCCGGCGACGACCTGTTTTTCCGACGTCAGGATCGAATTGCGGATATAGGTTTCGTCGGCGATCACGGTTTGACCGCCCTTCAGCGGCACCGGTTTCCCGAAGATGCCGGCCAGCGAGGGCGCCGCGACCCTGCTGCCGGCGCCGTGACAAACGATGCAGCCGAGGCTGGAAAACAGCTTTTCGCCCTGGACCGGCAATGATTCCGCACCGCCCCCGCCCGCCAGCCAGGTTTCGTACTCGGCCGGTTCCATCACGATGACCTGGCCGCGCATGCGGGAATGATCCAGACCGCAATATTCGGCACAGAACAGGTGATAGCGGCCGATCCGGCTGGGGGTGAACCAGACCGTCCGGTAGCGCCCCGGCACGAGATCCTGCTTGACCCGGAAGGCCGGCACGAAAAAGCTGTGGATGACGTCCTGGGTCGCCAGGACGACTTTCACGGGCACACCCAGGGGAACGTGGAGTTCGTTGATTTCGTGCCGTCCGTTCCGGTGCTGGAATTTCCACATCCATTGCTTGCCGATGGCGTGAATCTCCAAAGCATTGTTGAGGGGACTGGCCTCCTCGACGTAAAGGTGAGCGGCCCAGACGAAAATGGCGAGAAAGACCGCCAAAAGCCCGAGGCTCCAGACGATCTCGGTCTTGGTTTCCGGGACGTCGGTGGTGCGGTTCACGCGGGCGTTGCGCCGGTAGTAAACTGCGAAGCCGATGATGAGGCCGCTCAGGACCAGGACCATGAGCGCATCCAGCCCGGTCAGGGTAAAGAACAGCGTATCCACCCGTTCGGCCAGGGTGGACGCCGCCGGCAGCAGCGGGGTATCGGAAACGGCGTCCGCACCGGCCATGGCGTCAGTCTCCCGGACGGTTCCGGCGCGGCTCGTTGTCCCGCCGGGCGCGTTTGACGAGCAAGGCCATTGCGTCCTCGATCGGAATACGGGCGATGCCGGCGCCCTGGTCTATCCACTCGGTGCTCCGGAGCAGGCGATCCTCCCGTTGCCGTAAGGTCTGAAGGTCCAGCGCCGGCGCGATCTGAAGCGGCGGCTCGGTCTGGACGGTGGGCTGCGGCGAGGGGGGGAGGGCAGGCGTCGGTTCGATATGCGCCCAGCGCTTGATCAACAGCCAGGCGCCGGCGCTCGCGACGATCACCACCACCAGGAAGATGATCACGGCGGCGATCAGCGCCTTGGTGCTGATGTCGGCTTCGCCTGCTTCGGGGGTCAGGATAGGCGGGATGCCGCGGTCTTGTTCAGCCATGGGGTGTTCTCTCCGGTTCGGACTGGGCCAGGGCGCGCGGCAAGGTCCAGAGAAAGGCCGAAAGCCAGAATCCGCCGACCGCGATAAAGGGCAGGGCATCAAGAGGGCTGAGCTCGCCTGGGCTCCGGTAAAAGCTCGGCAGCACCAGCCAATAAACATCGAGTGCATTGCCCGCGAGCACCAGCCCCGCGGCCCAGATCAGACGCTTCGGGTTGCGCTTGTGCGTACGAAACAGCAGCAAAGCAAACGGCAGCCCACCACAGACGGCGGCCATGACCCAGGTCCACCATCGCCAGCCGGCGTTGAAGCGTTGGACATACCACATCGCCTTGTCGGGCAGGTTTTCCGACCAGATCGTCAAATACTCCTGAAACGCCAGATAGCTCCAGAGCAGCACGAAAGCCAGCAGCAAGCCGCCCAAGTCCTGAAACAGCGACGCCAGTGTCCCGACCGTGTTGCGGCCGGCCGGCGTCAGAAGGCACCGGGCCAGAACAGCGAACGCCAGAGCGGCGACCATGGGATTGACGGCCGAGAGAAATCCGACGTTGGTCGAGGTCCAGCGGGGTTCCAGCGACATGACCCAATCGATGCCGAATACGGTCACGGTCAGACCATAGACGATCAGGCCGAGCGCGCTGCGGCGGTCGAGACGGGCGTCGGCGGATTTGTTGCGCCAAAGCTCCAAGGCGGACGCCAGACAGAACCAAAGCACGAAAACCGTCGCTTCACGGATCAAAAAGAAGCCCGGCCGTAAATAGCTCGCCTGTCCTCCGGAAATGGCGAGCGCCGTCCAATCGGGTCCGGCCCAGGCATAGAGGCGCGCCAAGCCGAAGGTCAGCGGCAGGAACAGTACCGCGTTGACGGGCAGGGTTCCCGCGCTGGCTTCGAGGATGGGGCGGATGAAGCTCCCCCATCCGCCGCCCGTCAAGCGGTGGATCATCAGTAGGGCCAGCGAGCCCAGCGGCAGCCCGATCCAGAACAGGCAGGCCGGGAGATAACCTCGGAAAAAAGCTTCCGGCGCCCACCACATCCTCAACAGGCAAGCGCCGAACGCAACACCTGCCATCGGCAGAAGCAGGACAGGCCGAATCCGTAGGTGCGCGGTTTCCGTCATTTGGCCTCCCGGAGTTTATCCTCCAATCCCGCCTCGCGAACGTCTTCGCGCGTCGCATGCTGGCTGAGTTGCAAGGCGCGGATGTAGGCGGCGATGGCCCAGCGGTCCTCTGGCGCGACCCGGTTGGCGTAGGAAAACATGACCCCGAAGCCCTTGGTGATGACATCGTAGTAATGGCTGTCGGGGGCATTCCGCAAGCGGTCGTTATGGTAGGAAGGCGGCCGCGTAAGTCCCCGTTCGGGAATCATGCCCTGGCCATCTCCGGCCCGGCCGTGACAAGGGGCGCAATAGATGTCGTAGCGCTCCCGTCCCCGTTTCAACACCGCTTCGGTCATCGGCAACCGGGACCGTTCCGGGCGGGGTTCGATAACGGTGTCGCGCGCCACGGTGCCTTCGACGAGGGGACGGGCGGACTGGCCGTTCGGAAAACCGGGGGCCGCCTCCAGCGGTTCGTATTTGGGCTGATCGGCCATGTCCCGTTCGCAGCCGCTCAGGAGCAATGGAACGAGCATTCCCGCAAGCATCGAGAGGCGGCGGAAACCGCGTTTACCCGGCTTCACGGTTCACCTCGGTAACGGCTATCGGGTTCAACGAATCCAAGAACCGGCGAGTGGAATACGGATCGAACTCGGGATCGTCGGAATCGATCATCAGGAAAAACCGATCCTGACTCGCCCGGTCGAAATTTGTCGCATCGAAGATCGGGTGGTAGGGCCGGGGCAGACCGTTGAGCGCCAACATCCCAAAGAAGCCGGCTAGGGCAGCTCCGAGCACCGTGAACTCGAAAGTTACCAGGGTAAAGGACGGCCAGCTGAAATAAGGCCGTCCGCCCGCGTTGAGGGGAAAGTCGACGGCGGCCAGGTAGGCCTGCAGCAGAAAGGCCGAGGCGCCTCCGAAAATGCCGAATATCAGCATCCATTGGGGCAGGCGGGATGCCGGCAGGTCCAGCGCCTCGTCGAGCCCCGGCACGGCGAAAGGCGCGTAAGCGCCGATACGGCGGTAGCCCGCGGCGCGGGTCCGGCCTATGGCGTCCAGGAACTGGCCCGCGGTTCCAAATTCGGCCAGCAAGGAGGGGTTCGGGCTCATGATCGCTCTCCCAGGTCATGGGCGAGTTTGCGGACTTCGTGCATGGGCACCATGGGCACGAACCGGACGAACAGGAAAAAGAACCAGAGAAACAGCGCGAAGCTGCCGAGCATCGTGGCCCAGTCCCAGACGGTCGGGAAATACAGTCGGAATTGGGAAGGCATGAAACCTTGGCTCAGGATGTTCACCACGATGACATAGCGTTCCAGCCACATCCCGATATTCACCAGAATAGCCACGACGAGCAGCGCCGGGATGCTGCGCCGGATGCGCGCCGACCAGCACAGCTGCGGTACGGCGACGTTGCAGAACAGCATGCCCCAATAGGCGGGCCCATACGGCCCGGTGGCGGTCGTGACGGTTTGGCGCCATTCGTCCGCATCGGTGCCGTACCAGGCCATGAACGCTTCCATGCCGTAGGCGTACCCCATGATCAGCGATGCCGCGAGCAGGATTTTCGCCATGGCGTCCAGATGGCGCGGAGTAACGAAGGCGTGCAGCCTGAAAGCCGCGCGCAGGGCGATGGTGATGACGATGACCATGGCGAATCCGGAAAACATCGCGCCGACCACGAAGTAGGGCGCGAAAAGGGTCGAGCGCCAGCCGGGCATGAGCGCGGTCGCAAAGTCGTAGCCGACCACGCTGTGCACCGAGACCACCAGCGGCACGGCGAGCGCCGCCAGGATGAGGTAGGCCCTCTCGTAATGCCTCCAGTGCGCCGCCGACCCGCGCCAGCCCAGAGCGAAGGCGCCGTAAACCAATTGCGCCGCGCGGCTCCGGGCACGGTCGCGCAGGGTGGCCAAGTCCGGGATCAGCCCGGTGTACCAGAATAGGACCGACACGATGATATAGGTGGCGATGGCGAACATGTCCCAGACCAGCGGACTGCGGAACTGGGGCCACACGCCCATGGTGCTGGGATAGGGCGCCAGCCAGTAGAACAGGTACGGCCGGCCAAGGTGCAGAATGGGAAACAAACCGGCGATGGAGGCCGCGAAGATGGTCATGGCCTCGGCGAACCGGTTGATCGAGGTGCGCCAGGGCTGGCGGGCGAGGTAAAGCATGGCGGAGATCAGGGTGCCGGCGTTGCCGATGCCGATCCACCAGACGTAATTGATGATGGCGAAGCCCCAGACGACGGTGGTGTTGACGCCCCAGATCCCCACCCCGGCGTAGAAGAGATAGCCGGCGGCGGCGATGAAGATCAGGACGCCCAAGCCGCTCAGGCAAAACCCCAGCCACCATCCTCGGCTCGTGGGGCGCAGCACGCTGTCGCTGATCGCTCGGCTGATCGAGGCATAGTCCTGATCCGAGCGCAGAACGGTCGCTCGCTCCGGGTCCGTTCGCTGCTCAATGTCCCGGCTCATGGTCGAACTCCGGATTCGGGTTGTGCAGTCTCGCGAGATAGGTAGTGCGCGGCTGGGTGTTCAGTTCCGACAACAGGGCATAATGGTGGGGCTCGGTTCTGAGCGCGGCGACCTCGCCGCCGGGCGCGTTCAGGTCGCCGAAGATGATGGCCCGGGTCGGGCAGGCCGCCTGACAGGCCGTCTGCATCTCGCCCTCGCGAATGCGGCGGTGTTCCAGTTCCGCCGCTATCCGCGCCGTGCTGATGCGCTGCACGCAGTAAGTGCATTTTTCCATCACGCCGCGGCTCCGCACGGTCACATCCGGATTCCGCACCGCCCGGACACTGAGTGCGCCTTCATTCGTGGCGGCCGCTTCCGTATAGGCGAAGAAATTGAAGCGGCGGACCTTGTAGGGACAGTTGGACTGGCAGAACCGGGTGCCGACGCAGCGGTTGTAGACCTGATTGTTGAGCCCTTCCGAATCGTGAATCGACGCCTGTACCGGGCAGACCGGTTCGCACGGGGCTTTCTCGCAATGCATGCAGGGGACCGGCTGGAAATAGGTCTCGGGATTCTCGGGCTCCCCGGCGTAATACCGGTCGACCCTGAGCCAGTGCATTTCCCGCCCGCGCCGCACTTCCTCCTGGCCGACGATGGGGACGTTGTTTTCGGCCTGGCAGGCGACGACGCAGGCATTGCAGCCGATGCAGGCGTTCAGGTCGATCACCATGGCCCAGGCGTAGCCTTCGTATCGGTATTCGGGATAGAGCGACGGATTGGGCTTGGCGGGTTCCGCACCGGCCGACGCAAGCGTCTTCGGCGTGAGTACCTTCACCAGCTCGCGGCCGTCCAGCGTATGGTGACGCTGCGTCGTGGCCAACGCGACGTTTCCGGTCGAAGGCAACCGGTTCAGCCAGCCGTGCGGCCGTGCGGCTTTGCGGAGGACTAGGCCGTAATCGAACCAGGGCGCATCGGAAGCCCGCAGCCGATAGGCATCGAAACCCGTATGATTGCCGACATGTCCGGCCCGCTTGCGACCATAACCGAGATAAAGCGTGGCGGAATCGTCGGCGTGTCCGGGCATAATCCAGACCGGGGCGGTCAATCGGCGCTCCCGGTAATTCAGTGCCGCCAGGTCGCCGGTCGCGAGATCCAGGCGCTTAGCCGTATTCGGGCTGAGCAGCACGGCGTTTTCCCAGGTGAGCTTGGTGAGCGGTTTCGGCAGCTCCTGAAGCCAGCCGTTATTCGCGTAGCGGCCGTCGCCGATGCTCGGGTCCGGCTGGAACCGGATTTCGAGCGATGAATCGGAAGTCTTGCGTGGCGGCGGCAGCGACTTGGCGACATCGGCGCGGGCCGAGACGGTTTTCGGCGTCGCGGCGGTATCGGGGACAATGCCGTCTTGCAGCGCTTTCTTCCAGAACAACTCGAAATCGGAGCCGCGGTGACGGCTTCGCCAGTAAGCCCGCACCAGGTCATGGTCCGACCGTCCGGTTTGTCCCATCAGCAGCGCCATCAATTCGTGGACAGAGCGGCCGCCGTAGAGCGGCGCGATCAACGGCTGCACCAGAGAGACGGTGCCGTCATAGGCCCTGGCGTCGCTCCAGCTCTCCAGTTCGTGCAGTGCGGGGATATGCCAATGGCAGAGCTCGGCGGTTTCGTCCGCGTACAAGCCCCAATGGATGCGCAGCGGCACCCGGCGCAAGATTCGTTCGACCTCGAGGTCGGTCGGGGCCGCGTATGCCGGATTGCCGCCGAGGATGACGAGGGTTTGCACGGTGCCGGTGAGAATGTCGTCGAGCAAGGCTGGGAGCCTACCCCGGCTATCGTCAGGGGCCGAAACGACCGGGTCGATATGGGTCACGGTGCGGCCGAAGTTTCCGAGCTCCTGATTGATCGTCTGAACCACGGCGTGTACCGCCGGCGACAGGTGCTCTCCGGCGATCACGATGCTCTTGCCGCGGTGATCCGAAAGATCGCGGACCATGATGTCCAGCTGCCGTTCGGGTATCGGCACATCTTCACTATCCGGAGCATCCGCAAGGCCCAGTCCGGCGGCCAATGACCGCGCGACGGCTTCCATGCGCCCGGCTTGGACCGGCAAGCGATGGTCCGCCATGGCGCCGGTCGGTGTCGGCGTGGATTCCAGAACATAAAGGCGGTTCATGGTGGCGTTGCCGCGCCGGACGCGCCGCCCTTCGATGAAGTCGTGTCCATAGCGGGTGCGTGCCGGGGTATCGGTGAGGAAATCCGCATCCAGGGACAGAATCACCGCCGCCCGGTCAAAACGGTGCACCGTGTCCACTTTTTGGCCGAAGGCCAGCCGCGCTCCTTCCAGGTGGTTGGTGCGGTCGATCGGATCGTATTGGTGCCAGCGCGCGTTCGGGTACATTTGGAGGAAATCGTGCAACTGCTGGTTGAGCGTCGGCGACGTGAAGGTCTCAGTAAGAACATGGAAACCGGCGCCGCGCCGGGCCGCCCATTGGTCTCTTTGCGCTGATAGGTGCTCGACGAACGCCTGCCAATGGCTGAGCTGCCCGCCGTTGGTCACGGTTTGCGAGCGGTCGGGGTCGTAAAGGCTCAGTACCGCGGCCTGCGAGAAGATATCGGTGGCGCCGAGGCTCGCCGGGTGCCGCGGATTGCCCTCGACCTTGGTCGGGCGGCCCGTATGGCTTTCGACGACCACGCCCTGGGCATATCCGCCGTGCGTCAGTGCCGTCGCGAAAAAAAGCGGCTTCCCCGGCACCATGTGTTCCGGCGCCCTAACGTAAGGCACGATTTCTTCTCGCGGAGGCCTGCCGCAGCCGCCGAGTCCGCCGAACACCAGCGAAGCCGCCATCAGTTGGAGCCATCGGCGGCGTTTCACCGGTGTCAGCCAAAGATCCGTCCATTCGGGAAACTCCCGGTCCGCGAATTCCCGAAAGACTTCGGTATCGGCCAATTCCTCCAGGCTGCGCCACAAAGGGCAGCCGTCGTCCGGCTTCAACGGCGGCAAGGCATGTTCCGATGCGGTGTAACGCTCAAGGCTGCTGTAGGTCGGCAATCCTTTCCCGACACTTTGGTCGGCAAAGGATTGCCGACCTACGACTCGATATGGCGTTTTTCTTTTCATCGGTGGCACACGGAGCAATGGATCAGCTGTCCGACCCGGATCTGGTATTCATGCACCAATTGCCGGCCTTGAGCGAATTGATTTTGAGGCGGCGTCCAGTCGGGATCGAATACGTGTTCCCGCGGCCGGACGTACTTCTCGGGCGCGCGGTGGCAGTCGAGACACCAGGACATGAACAGGGGCGTGGCTTGCCGGGTGAGCGGCATCCGGCCCACGGGGCCATGGCAGGTGGTGCAGCCGATGCCGTGGCTGACATGGATGCCATGGTTGAAATAGACGAAGTCGGGCAGGTCGTAGACCCGCGTCCAACGGAGCGGCTGACCGGTCCGCCAGCTCTTCCTGACCGGTTCCAACACGGCGGCGTCGGTCCAGATCTGAGAATGGCAGGTCATGCAGGTTTCGGTCGGCGGGATGCCGGCGAACGCCGCATGTTCGACCGAGGTATGGCAGTAGCGGCAGTCGATGCCGAGACCGCTGACGTGATGCTGATGGCTGAAGGGTACCGGTTGATGCGGGACGTCGTCGACGCCGGTCAGATAGGGCGAGCGGACCAGCGCGAAACCGATGCAGAAAGGCAGAACGATGAGAAGAGCCAACCCCAAGAGCGCGATTCGCGCAAAGCTGTTGGCTCTCGGTCGGAAGATCTGTCCCATCAGCGCGCAGCTCCGTTTGCGGCTAAATAACCTGTGCGGCGGTCCATAATCCTAGAAACGACAGTTGACCGCTTCGATGCGCCAGAAAAGCCCGATGAATCCTGAACATCTTGCCTGGCATGGACCTCACCTGTTGGGTGAAACCGCTACGCACCCGATTGCACGGCGGGCGGGCCGCCTGGCGGCATTGCTCCTCGCTGCGGGAGACTACCCTGCGGCCTCGTCGCGCCCCTTCGACGGGGCTCAGGATAGGCTTGCCATCCGACCCACCCGCAGCACACTCGGGCACGCCCAACTGCCGTTTCTAGGGTAATCGAGACTTCGGGTCGGAACATTCTTCGCCACGGCATGGCCGCGGAGGTTGGAAAACCGGCGCCTAGAAAGCTGTAGGTCGACAATCCCTCGTCGGCTCTTCGATCTCTTGAGATGATCCTGCATCCGAAGCCTAACAATAATGCATCAAGGAGAGCCTGCGAGCTATAGGTAATATCCGCGATGCGCCGACGGACTGGCGCTTGGAGCGTGTTTCATCGCGGTATATCGGCACGGCGGCAGGCATCGGGAAACCCGTAGGCCGAAGATTCTTTGCCGGCGAACGTGTCTTTCGCGGCACCTACTTGCGCTGCCCTAGCTACCGGATCATTCCGACCGCCGGGTTGCATACCATTCGCTCAACCGCTGCGTCAGTACGTAAAACACGGGGACGAACGGGATAGCCAACAAGGTCGAAGCGAGCATCCCGCCGAACACCACCGTGCCGATGGATTGCCGGCTGGCTGCGCCGGCGCCGGTGGCGATCAGGAGAGGCGCGACCCCTAGGATGAAGGCGAAGGAGGTCATGATGATGGGGCGGAACCGCCGACGCGTCGCCTCGACGGCGGCATCGACGATGGACATTCCCTCGGTTCGCAGCTGCCGCGCGAACTCCACCACCAGGATGGCGTTCTTGCTGGCCAGCGCGATCATAAGGACGAGCCCGATCTGGATATACAGATCATTGTCCAGACCCCGGATCACCAGAGCCATGGGCACCGCCAGGATGACCGCCGCCGGAGTCGTCCGGCTTTCGCAGAGCGCGGCGAGCACCAGAAACACCAAGGTGATCGAGAGCCCGTAATAGTGCGAGGCGTTTTCCACGATGATGATGGCGTCGTCGACCACGATACCGATGGCCAGGATTAGGGCGAACAGGGCCATCAGATTGATGCCGAAGCCGAGCAGCGCCATTGTCGCGAAGGCCCCGATAATGGTCACCGGGACGGTGGTCGCCGGAACCAGCATCGCCCGCCAATTTTGCAGAAACACCATGATCACGATGAGCACCAGCATGGCGGCTTCGAACAGGGTCTCATAGACGTCGCGTATGGTCTGCCGCACGAACTGCGTGGTGTCGTAGCGAATCTCGTATTTCAGACCCGGCGGGAACTGGCGGCTCATGGCCGCGACCGCCTCCCGCACCCGGTCGGCGATATCCAGGGCATTGGCGCCGGGCAAGGAAAAGATCGGAATATTGGCCGACCGGTGTCCTCGCGTCGCGGAAAAATTAGCGTAATTCTGCTGGCTCAGTTCCACGTGAGCCACGTCGCGGATGCGCACGATCTCGGGCGTTTCGGCGCGGGCGCTCTTGACGATGATATTTTCGAACTGCGACACGTCCTCCAGCCGGCCGAGCGCATTGACGGTGAACTGGAATGCCTGCTCGGACGGCACCGGAGGCGCTCCCAACTGCCCCGCCACCACCTGCACGTTCTGGCCCTGGATGGCGTTCACCACGTCCAGGGTGGTCAGGCCGAAATGATAGAGCTTATTAGGGTCCAGCCAGATCTGCATGCTGTAGGGCCCCGCGCCACTTGGTGCTCTGGCGCAAGGTGATGTCCAGCGCCGGGATCGTGGCTTCGGTACTGGCCAACACGGCCCGGGCCTGCTCCACGTCCCGCTGCGAGGTGGTGCCGCCCCGGAATCTCGCCTCGGCGATGCGCAGGCTTTCCCACTGGGTTTCCACGTTGCGCCGGGCGATATCCAGCCGCTTTTCGGCGGTGCGGATCAGGATATAGCTGAGCGCTACATCGGCGGTCAGGCTGACGAGGGTATTATTGTAATCCGCCAAGCTGGCGAGGAGGGTGTAATCGGCGGACTCCACCGCCCGTCGGAACCGGCACCAGAAATCCAGTTCCCAACTCGCGGTCAGGCCGATCTGCGACTGGGTGTAATTGAATATCCTTGAAAATGATCCCTGTACGGCCCTTTCGCTCAGCCGGTTGTATTGCAAGGCACCGAATGCCTGCTGCACTTGGGGATACAACTCGCCCACCACGCCGAGCTGGGCACGGGCTTCCAAGACGCGCACTCCGGCCATCCGCAAGGGTAGATTCTGGCGATAAGCGGCGCCGATCAGCCGGTCGAGGGTGGATCGTTGAAGACCTTCCACCAGTTCCTCTACTCCACGGCATTCGTCTTCAGCCGCGGGTCCTGCGCGTCCTGCCAGCTCGCCGACGTGGCCACGGGAGGTTGGGCGTAATCCGGGCCGACCTTGATGCATCCGGTCGCGAGCGCAGAAAAAATCAGCAGAACCATTGGTAGCCTGCCGAAGCCGAGATTCCAGCCCATCGTTGTTCCTTGAGTCACTGGAAGGCGGTATTCAACCGGTGTAAGCCGTTCCGAAGAAATTCCCTTTGCATGGATGACCGGGATTTCGTCTCAAAGTTCAGCCTTGCCCGGTGCCGGTGCTGCCCCGCGGTCCGCCGCTTCTTCAGGAATACGCTGGAGAACCGGAGCTTAGCCGGATCAAAAGCGGCGCTCGTGTTTGAGAGCAGCCCATTGCACCAAGGCCGGTTTTTCGGCGTAAGCTTAATTGCCGCCGAGGAGGTATTTGCTCGGCTTCGAGCGCGGCGATGCGGAGCAGGATAGGCCCGGGTCGATCCGGCATGACGACGTGCCGTGTGAGCAATCCCTAAGCGTGTACCGGCCTTGGCAGCGGTCCGAAATGCCGGGAGGGTATTTACGGGCCTGATCAGTAATCCTAAAAACGACAGTTGAAGCGAGTGGCGGCCGTTCGTGCTGATGTATAGAAGCATGAACGGCCGCCACTCGCACACCGCTTCGGTGAACCGTGCAAAATCCCGTTCACCCTTCTATACATCAGGGTGAACGGGATTTTGCACGGTCTAATTGCCGTTTTTTAGGTTAATCGATCCCAGTACCGACAAAATTCCCCTATGCATATCCGAAGACGTTCTGAAACCATGCCGGCCTCGAAAGATTTCCTCGACCAACCTCTTCAGAAACTCTTTTCCGGGCTAAATGCCGGGCCGACCGGGCTAGCACAAGGCGATGCTGAACAACGGCTGAAGCAGCATGGGTCGAATGTGCTGAGAAATCACGCCCGTCGGCGGGCGGTTGCGGCTTTCCTGAGCCGGTTTCAGAACCCCTTGGTGCTGCTGCTGGTCGCCGCCGCCGCGGTTTCGGCCTTCGTTCACGAGGAAACCAGCTTCGTCATCATTTGCGTGATGGTGCTGGCCAGCGTCACACTGGATTTCGTTCAAGAATATCGCGCCGACCGTGCGGCGGAACGACTTCGGGATTCGATTTCGAACACCGCACGGGTGATACGGGACGGCACTCCGACCGATGTTCCGGTGGCGGGCGTGGTACCGGGCGACGTCGTGCTTTTGTCGGCCGGCGACCGGGTGCCCGCAGACGGGTGGGTTCTGGAGGTGCGCGATTTTTTCGTCAGTCAGGCGCAGCTCACGGGAGAGCCTTATCCGGTCGAGAAAAGCGCCGGAGAGGCGCCGGCCGGGAGCGATCCGGAGTCGGCCGTACATGCGGTGTTCATGGGGTCTTCGGTCATCAGCGGCACGGCGCGTGTTCTGATTTGCCGCACCGGTATGAGTACCTTTCTCGGCCAGATTGCGGAATCGCTCGACAAGAGGCCGCCGCCCACGGCTTTCGAATACGGCACGCGCCAGTTCGGACTGCTGCTGATGCGCATCACGTTTCTGCTGGTGCTATTCGTGCTCTTCGTCAATACGTTTTTCCATCGGCCCTGGCTCGAGACCTTCCTGTTCGCCATCGCGCTGGCCGTGGGGCTGACACCCGAGTTACTGCCCATGGTGGTGTCGGTCACCCTGTCCCGCGGCGCCCTGCGCATGGCGGACAAGAAAGTGATCGTGAAACGGCTTGCCGCCATCCATGACTTGGGCAGCATGGACGTTCTGTGCACGGACAAGACCGGCACCTTGACCGAGGCGCGCATACGGCTCGAAAAACACCTGGATGCCGAAGGGCGCGACAGCCGCCGGGTGTTGGAGCTGGCCTATATCAACAGTTATTTCGAAACCGGCCTGAGAAGTCCCCTGGACGAGGCGATTCTGCGCCATGGGGACATCGACGTCCGCGGCTGGACCAAGATCGACGAAGTGCCTTTCGACTTCGAGCGGCGCCGGGTCTCGGTGCTGGTGGACGACGGCGCGCGGCGGCTGATCGTGGTCAAGGGCGCGCCCGAAGACATTCTGAATCTGTCCACCACCTTCCTACCCAACGATCACGGAACCATCCAGCCTCTGGACGAGGCCGCCCGCAGCCGGGTCGCGGAGCGGTTCGCCGGACTGAGCAAGCAAGGATTTCGCGTGCTGGGCATCGCCTTTCGGGAAGTGGACAAGAGCCACCAGCACGCCGTGGTGGACGACGAGAGCGAACTGGTGTTCGCCGGTTTTGCCGCGTTTCTCGATCCGCCCAAACCCGACGCGGGAGAGGCCCTGACGCGGCTGGTGCGGAGCGGTGTGGAGGTGAAAATCGTCAGCGGCGACAACGAGTGGGTCACCCAGCATCTCTGCCACGAGCTCGGCATTCCCATAAAGGGCGTGCTGATGGGAGCCGCGATCGCCGAGATGGATGACCACGCCCTGGCGGCGGTCGTCGAAAGGAACAATCTGTTCTGCCGGGTGACGCCGAACCAGAAGACCCGGATCATTCTGGCCCTCAAGCAGCGCGGGCGGGTGGTGGGGTTTCTCGGCGACGGCATCAACGACGCGCCATCCCTGCACATGGCGGACGTCAGCGTTTCCGTGGACAGCGCCGTGGACGTGGCGAAGGAAGCCGCCGACATGATCCTGCTCGAACAGGACCTCAGGGTGCTGCACGACGGCGTACTGGAAGGGCGGCGCACCTTCGGCAACATCATGAAGTACATCATGATGGGCACCAGCTCCAACTTCGGCAATATGTTCAGCATGGCCGGCGCCTCCGTGTGGCTGCCGTTCCTGCCGATGCTGCCGACCCAGATTCTGCTCAACAACTTTCTCTACGATGCTTCGGAGGTGCCGATCCCCATGGATCAAGTGGACGAGGAGTTTCTGAGAGAGCCGAGGCGCTGGGACATGGCGTTCATCCGCAATTTCATGCTCGTGATCGGTCCGGTCAGTTCGCTGTTCGATTTTCTGACCTTCTATCTTCTGCTAGTCGTATTCAAGGCTGACGAATTGCTGTTTCAAACCGGATGGTTCGTCGAGTCGCTCGCAACCCAGGTGCTGGTCATCTTTGTCATCCGCACCCGGCGCAATCCGTTCAAGAGCCGTCCGCATCCCTGGCTGCTCATGACCTCGCTGGCGGTGGTCGGCGTTGCTGCCGGGCTGCCGTTCACGCCGCTGGGGCATTATTTCGGGTTTGCGGAGCCACCCTTGGCTTTATTCGGAATTTTGGTACTGATCGTGGCGGTTTATCTGGCGCTGGTCGAGGCGATCAAGCGATGGTTTTTCAGGCGGTTCGATCGCGGGAGAAAGCCGCTGGCCGGCCGATACAGGGAACCTTCAAATCATTCCGCCTAGAGCCACTTCGATTCGCCGATATAAAAGTCAGTGGCCGGCAATCCTTTTCCAATCGCAAACGGTCGCTTTAGTCGCGACCCTTCCAATCGCAAACGGTCGCTTTAGTCGCGACCCTTCCAATCGCAAACGGTCATCCGGGGAGCGCTAGGACGCCCCTTCCGACAAAGGCGCTTGCATAATCTCGTGCGTCGGCAATGGGTTGCCGACCTACGATCGTCCGACCCGCACCGCCAAACCGCGGTAAAAAAAGGCTCCGGCCGGCGCCGCCGAAGTCATTTTGTCGTGCGGAGAACTGCCGTTTCCGATTCCGCCTTGCGTTCCGGTCGAAGGTGGCGGGTCTTCTTCAAGAAGCGAACCGACACATAAAATAGACCCAGCGGTATGAACCCGGCGCTCAGAACCTGGATCAGGGTCCGATGGGTCTCTAAACCGTACACGTAAGCCATCTTCCAGACGAAAAGCCCCAACAGAGTGGCCAGGGTGAAAACGAGCGTGTTGTATTCCTTGACCAGCGTCCGCCGCCAGTCGTAGCGGAATTCGGCCAAAGACCCGCGGATACCCCGCAAATCGGGCCAAAAGCGGTTGACCTTTTTGGCGTACGCCTCATAAACCGCCCCGAACTTATCCCGCAGATAAGCTTCCTCGGCCGTGACGATGGCGAGATAGACCCAGGCGAAGAAGGGTATCGCCACGGCATAGACCCAGGGGGAACCGTAGAGCAGGCTAAGGCCGGCGATGATCAGGAAGTTGCCGACGTACATGGGGTTCCGGGTATGGGCGTAAAAGCCTCGGGTAACCAGTTCGTTGGCGAAGACTTCCTTGTTCTTGCCGCCGCGCCTGACATAAGCATATCCGATGACCAGCAAACGAAATGCTTGTCCGGCCAGGGCGATGAGTATTCCGGCTGCCGTAACGACGGCATCCAGCTTCTCATTGCCCAGGAATACGGCCGGTCTGACCAAGATGAGAAAAAGCAGGAAAATGACCGGGAACAGGGCGTTGCGTACGCGGAAGAAGAAGCGTCCGGAATGCAACAGCGACCGGTGAATCAGAGAACCGACGTTCATTTCACCGCCACCATGCCGCAGAAGTTGTACCAGCGGAAGAAGACATCGCACGATCTGAAGCCGTTCCGCAGCAACAGTTCCCGGTTTTCCCCGAGATGGTAGGGAATCAGGACGTTCTCCAACGCTTCCCGCTTTTGGGAAATTTCGAGTTCGCTGTAGCCGTTGCGCTTCTTGAACTCGTAATAATGCTTGATGAACAGCCGATTGATGGTCGAGTCCTGGCTGAGCACTTTTTCGACCAGAATTAGGCAGCCGCCGTCGTTCAATCCGTGCGAGATGCTCGAAACGACGCGGTCGCGGTTGAGCGGACGGACGAATTGCAGCGTCAGGTTCAGGATGACCACCGAGGCATTCAGGATGGGTACGCCGTTATCCAAATTGAGGCAGATCAGTTCATGACTGTGTGAAAGGCCGCAATGCTCCAACTTTTTCTGAGCCTTTTTCAGCATCTCGGGCGAGGAGTCCACCCCGATGAAGTTTACGTCTGCCGGAACGACCGGATCGAGTCCCATGAACGTCGTGCCGGTCGAACAACCCAGGTCGTAAAGATTGGTTCCGGGTACGGCGAAATCTCCCGCGAGCTCTCCGATCATGCGTTGAATTTCCGCATAGAACGGGACCGAGCGGTCCAGCATGTCGTCGAAAACCTCGGCCGTATCCTTTCCGAAATCGAAATCCATCACCAGCGGGCGTTGCTCTTTAAATAAATCGTCTTTGGTCATGGTTTTTTTAACTGTCCTTTCTGCGAATGCTGCGAGTTCGATCGCTTGATTACAACTAGCCGGCGAAAAGTCCGGGATTACGAAGAGTCCGCCGCGGCGATTTGCGCTGGATGGCCGCGGCAGTAGCGAACGGCGGAGCCGCTCGACCGGAATCCATCGACAAGAGCCTTTTTCAGGGAATTTGTGACACGCGGGTTAAGGCAAAAATCGTGCCGATAAACACGGTCGTGGATTGCGCCGCACACACAACACTTTCCGGACCTATTGTTCTGTCTTGCTTGAGGCGCACGCAGCGCATCCCAAGACGTCAGCAAGAACGCTTATCCGGACATAAAACGGTGGTGTTCAACCGGTTCCGAAGGTTCTTTCGCACCGAATCAAAAGCGGTTCGGAACGACGGCTCTTAGCCGTTGCGGAGTCAACTGCTGTCGGGCCGGTCAGCTTGCGGCGAATTCAAAACGCGCGGGTAATGCGATTACGCTGAACACACGCAGGCGGTATCGGGGGAACTGTGTCTCGTCCGTTGTCGCGGGACGACGGGGTAGTGCTTCAGGGAGGTATGCGCCTTGACTTCGATTTCGGAGCGCTACCTTCAAACGATTTCCTTTCCTCTTTCGCCCGTTCGAATCCGACTTCCTTCCAGTACATCGATCACATAAAGCTTTCCGTCTCCGGGGTGGCCCGTGTGGGCGTGTTTCATGATGGCCGAGACGATGGGCTCCACCAACTCATCCGGAGTGAAGATTTCCAGCCGCTTCTTCAGGGCGAAGGGAGTGAAGCCTTTGCCGGCTTCGATCCGGTCCCGACCGAAACCTTCACAATCGCTGACGCTCATGCCCGGAAAATCGGGAATCTCGGCAAGCATCTGCACGAGACGGCTGAGAATGTAGGGTTGGACATAAGCGCGGATTTCTTTCATGGCGGTTCCCGGCGGGTTTGCCTTCAGAGGCGTACACGCTCCTCGAAATAGCGATAGAGTAGGGGCAGGATGGTCAGGGTGAGCAGCGTCGCCGTGACCAGCCCGCCGATGATGACCACGGCGAACGGTTTGGCGGTTTCCGAGCCTACGCCGGTGGACAGCGCGGCGGGAAACAAGCCCAGCATCGCCATCAGTGCAGTCATGGTTACCGGCCTCAGGCGGCTGGTGGCGCCGGAGACGATCGCCTCGTGCAACGACAGTCCCTCGCGCAGCAAACGGTTGAGCTGCGACACCAGAATAACGCCGTTCTGCACGGCGATGCCGAACAGGGCGATGAAGCCCACTGCCGCCGAAACGCTTAAGTTTATGCTCGTAAGCCATAGCGCGACGAGCCCGCCGATCAGGGCGAAAGGCACGTTCATGACGATCAGTGCGGCATGCTTGACCGACTGGAAGGCCCAGAACAGCAACACGAAGATCAAGGTCAGGCTGATCGGCACGATGATCGACAGCCGCTTCATGGCCCGCTGCTGGTTCTCGAACTGGCCGCTCCAGACGACGCGGTAGCCGGGCGGCAATACCACTTCGCGCGCCACGCGCGGCATCGCCTCCTGGACGAACCCGCCTTGGTCGCGGCCGATGAGATTGCACTTTACGGCGATGCGCCGCATGTTGTCCTCGCGGCCGATGCGGGAAGCGCCCATGTCCACCTTGATTTCCGCTAATTGGCCCAAGGGGATGCGGCTGCCGTCCGGCGCTCGGACGGTGAGGTTTTCCAGGTCCGCCACCGAGGAGCGGCCGTCGGCCGTCAACCGCACGGCAATGTCGAAACGCCGGCTGCCTTCGAGAAGTTGCGAAGCCGCCTTGCCGCCCACCGCCATTTCCAGCACGTCTTCCACGTCGGACACGTTGATGCCGTGCCGGGCGATCTTGGCGCGGTCGATGCGGATCACCACCTGAGCAAGTCCCGCCTGCTGCTCCGCCGCCACGTCGGTCGAACCGCGCGTGGACTTGAGAATCCGCACCACCTGGTCGGCCTTGTCCTGCAAAACCTTGAGGTCCTCGCCGAAAATCTTCACCGCGATTTCGCCTTTCACTCCGGAAATGGCTTCTTCCACATTGTCCTGGATTGCCTGGGAGAAGTTGAGCTGAACGCCTGGAAATACCAGCAGCTTATCGTTCATGGCCCGGATCAGGTCGTCCTTGCGCGAAAAACGCCAGGTCCCCTTGGGCTGCAATGGCACCAGGATTTCGAGGTTATTGAAGCCTTTCGGATCGGTGCCGTCCTCGGGCCTGCCCAGATGGGATACTACCGTTCGCGCTTCCGGGAAGTTCTCGATGCGCTCCCGGATGTTTCGCTCGATATCCTTGGCCTTATCCAGGGAAATGGGCGTGGGCAGTGTCACGGTGAGCCAGATGTTGCCCTCGTCCAGCTTGGGCATGAACTCGGTGCCGATGACATGCAGGAGGCTCAGGGATAGCGCCAGAGCCAGTACGGCGCCTCCGATCACCGGCCTCGGCCTCGCCAATACCCATTCGAGCGCGCGCCGGTAACGGGTTTCCATCCAGTGCACCAGGGGATTACGGCGCTCCTCGAGGCGCTTTCCAAGCATGAAGCTGAGCAGGACGGGTATCAGGGTCAGGCTGACGATGAGCGAACCCAGAAGGGCGAAGCTCAGGGTATAGGCCATGGGCGAGAAAATCTTGGCCTCCACCCGCTGGAAGGTGAATATGGGGAGAAATGCCGTGATGATGATGGCCTTGGAAAACAGGATCGGCCGGCCCATTTCCGCAGCGGTGTTGAGCATGGACTGGCGCATGTGGTTCAGGCTCAGATCCCGGTGCATTTCCAAGGTGGTCCTGACCATTATCGCTTCCACCAGCACCACGGCGCTGTCGACGATGATGCCGAAGTCGATGGCTCCGAGCGAAATCAAATTGGCCGAGATGCCCCGCGCATCGATGAGGATGAAGGCGAACAACAGCGACAGCGGTATGACCAGGGTTACCACCGCCGCCACCAGCGCGCTCCGCAGGAAGACTACCAGGACGACAAGGATCAGCACGGCGCCTTCCAGCATGTTGTGCTCGACGGTGTGCACCGTGTGCTGGACCAGTTCGGTGCGGTCGTAGATGGGCCTGATTTTGACCCCGGGCGGCAGACCGTGGCTATTGAGTTCGGCGATCTTTTCCTTCACGCCTGCCAGCACGTTGATCGCGTCCTTGCCCTTGACCAGCAGCACCACGCCTTCCACCACGTCGTCGCGCCGGTCGTAGCCCACGATGCCGGTGCGGGGCTGGGGTCCCACGCCGATGTCCGCCACGTCCCGGACCTTGATGGGCGAGCCGTCGTGGGCGGTCAGGACGATGTCGCCGATCTCGTCCCCGCTGGCGAGAAGGCCCACGCCGCGCACCACCAGAGCCTGGTCGCCATGCTCGATATAGCCGCCGCCGGTATTGCCGTTGTTGTCGGCGATGGCTTGATAGACGTCGACGATAGACAAGCCGAAATCCTTGAGCCGATCCGGCCAGACCTGAACCTGGTATTGCTTTACTCCGCCGCCGAAGGACACCACGTCCGCCACGCCTGGCACGGTTCGGAGCCTCGGTTCCACCACCCAGTCCTCGATGGCGCGCTGGTCCACCAGCGGCAGTTCCTTGGCATCGATGACGAAGCGGTAGATTTCGCCCACGCCGGTGGTTAGGGGGCCCAGCACCGGGTTCACGTCGGAGGGCAGGCTGACGTTACGGAGGCGCTCCAGTACCTGTTGGCGCGAGAAATAATCCTCGGCGTCGTCGTCGAACGTCAGGGTCACTACCGACAGCCCGAAGATCGACACGGAACGCATGTTGATGAGGTGCGGCAGGCCGTTCATCTCTCGTTCGATGGGGAGGGTTACGACCTTTTCCACTTCCTCCGGGGCCTGCCCCGGATATTGGGTGACCACCTGGACGAACACGTTCTGCACGTCGGGGAAAGCCTGGATGGGCAGTTTCTCGAAGGAGAATATTCCCAGCGCCACGATCACTAAAGTAAGGCCGATGACCAGCAGGCGCTGTTGCAGGCAGAAGGCGAGAATGCGGTAGATCATTGCCCTGGCGTGCCGGACTCGGGATCGGCTGCTTGTTCGTTAGCCTCCTCGGTCCGGAGCAGCAGGGCGCCTTGACTGACGATGACTTCTCCGGGCTTCAGCCCCTCGGCGATCACCGCCCGGTCACGGAGCCTCAGGCCCACCTTGACGTCGCGGCGCTTGTAATGGCCGTCACCGACGGACACGAAGACCTGGTCACCCTCGCCCTCGGTGATCAGCGCCGACAAGGGTACGACGATGGCCCGGTTGTCGGCATCGCTCTGCACTTCGACCGTGGCGTACATGGCGGGCAGCAACGCACCGTCCGGGTTTGCCAGATTACAGCGGACTTTAACCGTGCGGGTCGCTTCATCCACCACCTTATCAATGTATTCGACGGTGGCCGCGAATTTCCGGTCGGGGTGGGCCGCCACGCTCACCCATACCTGCGTGCCAGGATGGATCAGCCCCAAGTCCTTTTCGAATACGTTCATCAGTACCCATAGCGAATGGAGGTCCGACACCACGAAAAGCGGCTCCGCCAGATCCGGCCGCACCTCCATGCCGGGATTGACGTGCCGCTCGGTGATGACGCCGGCGATGGGTGTTCGCACCACGTAGCGGTCATTGATCCGGTCGTCGGCCACGCCCAGGTTGTCGAGATGCATTCGCGCCCGTTGCGCCTCGTTGCGAGCATGGGCGAGGTTGTCCTCCGCCTGCTGCAATTCCTTGCGCGGGAGCACGTCGTTCTCATAAAGCATCTTGGCGCGCCGATAGGCTTCTTCGGCGAGCCGCTGATCGGCCACGGCGTTGGCATAATCCGCCTTGGCCTGGCCTAGAGCCGGGCTATCCAGTTCCACCAGCGAATCGTGGGCGTTGACCGTGCTTCCCAACTCGGGAAGCGTCGAGATCACCCTACCAGGAATGGGCGAGGAGATGCGGGCGGTACGGGATTCGTCGTAGGCGATCTTGCCCGCCACGGGCTCCATCAAAGGGGCCGAGGTGAGCTCTACCCTTTGTTCCTGGATATAGCTCCGCTTGGAGGAATCTGCCGGCAATATCACTTCATCTTTCGGTAAAGGCGCGACGGCCCGCTTGGGCTGGTAATCGTTCTGGTGGCAAGCGGCAAGGCCCAATCCCAGGAGCAGCAGGAGTTCCGCCAACCGGGGCAGCCGACGAGTCATCTCCGTCGAGGACTTGCTGGAAATTGCGAGCATAGGCATGGAAACATCGGATAGGTCGTCCGTGGCCTCATGAATCGGCAACCATGGTGATACCGAAAAAACAGAATAATCCAGACCCGCATACAAGTTTGCGCAATTCGGTTTCGGGCAACGCGAGGGATGATGCGAACTGGAAGTATTTTGGGCGTTCTCGTTTAGCATTTGCAGGGACGCGAATTAAGACCGTCCGATCCGGGTGCCAGTTCGCAGGGATTCGTCACCGGCCGATCTATCGGGGATTTTTTCTGGGCGAGGGAGTCCTCGGATTAGATGAAGAATTAGACCGCGCCATCCCAAGCAGCTAGGCCATAAATCGTTCTTGGCGATGATGTCACCCTTCGCCGCGTCCTGAACCTAGGGAAGCTCTGATTAAGTCCTTCGACAGGCCTGCCCTGAGCCGAGTCGAAGGGCTCAGGGCAGGCCTGTCGAAGGGTATGAACGGAATCCACTTATTCAGAGCTTCCCTAGCCCTTGGAATTATGGGTATGCTCTCATATCCAGCCACCGTGGAGCGGGTTAGGTGGTCGAGCCACTTACGGATGTTTTCGGAAATCTCACAAGCGCACGAACACCAGAATGTCCTTCGGCATCATGGAGAGTTAACTGCGCGCCACACAACTCTGCAATACGCTGGGCGATGGATAAGCCGAGGCCCGATCCCTCCTCGAACCCGGCCAGCCGATAAAAGCGACTCAAAACCCGCTCGCGTTCGGCGGAGGGAATGCCGGGCCCCTGATCGATGACTTCCCATCGCGTTCCCGCCGAATCCATGCGCGCCCGGATCGTTACCGTTTTACCCGGCGGGCTGTAGCGGACGGCGTTGTCCACCAGATTGCGCAGCAGCACCCGCAGCAAGGCTTCGTTGCCGCTGACCGGGATGGGATCCGTGGCCACGAGTTCCAGGGTGACCCCTCGACCGTGTGCCCAGGGACCGAGTTCGGCCAGAACGTCGCGGGCGATCGGCACGAGATCGCAGCGACTCTCGGGGTACGGCGAGGTTCCGGCATCCAGCCGAGCCAGGGTGAGCAATTGCTCGATCAGATGCGTCGCCCGGTCGCAGCCGCTTACGACCTTGTCCAGGGCGCGGAGGCGCTCGGCCTCGTTGGTCGCTTCCTGAGCGACCTGGGCCTGAGCCCGAATGGCGGCGATCGGGGTCCGAAGTTCATGGGACGCGTCCGCCGTGAATCGGCGTTCATGCTCCAAGGTTTCCTTCATCCGTTCGAACAGCCCGTTGATCCGGTCCACTAGGGGCCGGATCTCAGCCGGAGCCGGAGCCGGCTCTGCCTCGAGCGGTTCGAGGCGGCACGGATCGCGCGAGGCCAGCTGTCGAGCCACCTCCTCCAGGGGCTTGAGTCCCCGTCGGATCGCCAGCGCCAGAGCGACCCCCAAGAGCGGCAGGGCAACACCCAGCGGTGCCAGCAGATGGCCGGCGATTTCGCCGCTGATTGCGTCACGAGCCTCGATCTGCTCGGCGACCTGGATCAGGAACTCGTGCTCGTGCCCCCAGGTGCTGAAGACCCGCCAGCGCCGGCCTTCCGCGTCTCCGAAGCTGAAGCCCTCGTCGACAGAGGAAAGCCGGGTCGAAGGCGCCGAGACGGAATGTAGACGCAAGCGTTGTCCTCTTTCCCACACCTGGAAAGCGACGCGGCGAGCGTAGCGATGCAGTTGCGGTACGTGTTCGAGGTCAATTTCTTCGGCCTCTTCGGACAGTTGGGCCAGCAGGATGGCGGCGGATTGGGCCAGATGGGCATCCAGCAGCTCGTCCAATTCGTGCCGGGCCTGCCGGTAGGCGGACGCGGTCACGGCGATCCAGGCGATCGCGACGGCAGACAGCACCCCGATCAGCAGCCGCGAACGGAGAGATGATGCCGCATGTTTCACGTCAAGTCCCTGGGCAGGAAGTACCCCACGCCCCTCAGCGTGACGATCACCTCGGGGGCGAGCTTGCGGCGCAGGTGGTGAATGTGTACCTCGACGGCGTTTGACTCGATTTCCTCATCCCAAGGGTAGAGGCGCTGAACGAGCTGCTCCTTGGACAGCACCCGGCCGGCCTCCCGGGCCAGTTCGTGGAGCAGCGCGAATTCCTTGCCGGAGAGCTCCACCGGTTGGCCTCGATAAGTCACGGCATGGGCGACCGGATCGACCGCCAAGGGTCCGATTTCGATGGCCGGAGCCGCCCGGCCGGCCGAGCGCCGGATCAGCGCTCTAAGGCGGGCGGCGAGTTCGCCGAGATCGCAGGGCTTGACCAGGTAATCGTCGGCACCGGCATCGAGGCCCGCGATGCGGTCCGCCACGGCGTCCCGGGCCGTGAGGATCAGCACCGGCACGGGGTCCTGGGCCACCCGGAGCTGCCGGAGCAAGTCGAGCCCTGCTAGTTTCGGCAATCCCAAGTCCAGCACCACCGCCGCGAACCGCTCGGTTTCCAGGGCCAGGCGCGCCGATACCCCATCCCGCACCCAGTCGGCCGTGAAGCCCGCCTGCTTCAGCCCGGCCCGGAGGCCGTCTCCGAGCAGCGCATCGTCTTCGACGATCAGGATTCTCATGGGTCGATCTTACTACGGACGGCCGGCGCGGAGGCGGATGGGATCAGTCGTCGTCCCGATCAGCCCGTTCCGCCCATCCGATCCGGTCCGCGGTGGCATGGCTCGCCTGGGGTTCTCCTCGGTTCAGAGCTCCGAACCCGCTCCACGCCCAGACCCCGGCCAGCGCGATCATGAGGAGCAGACCGACCCAAGTTTTGGCGCCGGGAATCGCGTCCCTCGCCTCGCCGTGTTTTTTCCCGGTCAGCATCGCCCACACGAGATTTTCGCGATGGACTACACTGCTGAACAGCACGCCCAGCACATGCACGATCACTACGGCCAGCATCCCGTTCGCGAGCCCTTCGTGCAACTCTTCCAGCCAGTCGCCGCCCAACTCCTCGTAGAGCAGCCACCCGGATACGCCGCTGGCGATGCCAAGCCCTATAAGCAAGAGAATGGCCACCGCACCCAAGGGATTATGGCCGGTGAAATGGGGCGGCCGACCACGAATGAGTCCTTTTGCATACTGCAGAACCACTCTTGGCCCGCGCACGAATTCGGCGAAGCGGGCGTAGCGCGAGCCGACCAACCCCCAGACGAGACGAAAGACGAGCAGTCCGAGCACGGTGTAGCCTAAGAGCACGTGGACATCGCGCCAGCGCTCGCTTTCGGCGGTCAGAAAGGCGCCGGCGAAGCTCAGCGCCAGCGACCAGTGGAAAAAACGCGTGGGCAGGTCCCACACCAAAATGCGTTGAGTCATGAGGTTACTCCCTGGGTAAATGAAGGGCGTGTTCCGAGTAATTTCCGCGCTCGGCGGCGGTGTGGCAGGCCTCGCAATGGGCGGGCGATTGGACCGTCGGAAGCTTCCAGGTCCGCTCCGGAATCTCCTCGTGCTCGTGCCGGAACCAGCGGGTTTCGGTGATGCGCAGCAGCGGCTGTCCGTCCTCGCCGAGCGTGGCCCGACGACGGGCCTGGGCTTCCAGATAGGCGGCGATGGGCTTCAGCGTGGCCGGATCCAGGCTGGCGTCGCTGCCGAAGTGGCGGTCGAGTCCGTTCAATACGGCCCGCCATGACGCCGCCGACAGCCGCCGCGCCGGATAGGGTACATGGCAGCTTCCGCACTCCTGCACGTAGATCGGATCGGGCGGTATGGAGACTTGTCCGCTGGCCTGGGTCAACCCGTTTGCGCCAAAAACGACAGTCGGAGCCATGATCATGCGAAGCATTTTCATGTATGACATGGCGTCCTCCTCAATGCCCGAGGCTCAGAAGATAGGTCAGCACGTCCCCCTTCTCGACGGCGGTGCAGGCGCGCTTCAGCACGTCGTTACAATTGCGCCGAAACCACTTGTCGACTTTCTTTGGACGTGTGAAGCGCTCCGGATGGGCCGAGGGTGCCAACGGCTCGATCCGTTTGCCGGTCACGGCGTGCCTGCCGGGGACAACCGGGTGGTCGGTGTGGCAGGTCGCGCAGCTCCAGTCACGGCCATGACGGGCGCGGAAAAAGACCTCGCCGCGACTGGCGGAGAAGGCGGAAAAGGCCGGATCGGCCTGTTGGGCCTCTGCGGCGAGAGCCGCCAGTAAATCCTGTGACGGCTGAGCCAGTGCAGGTCCGGAAACAGCGAGCAACAAAGGTAGCGAAAAGGTGAAACGCATAAGGGCACTCCGTCGGGATCGAATCGGAGTCCATGATGCGCGGCGAAGATTAAGCGAACCTTATGAACGCTGCCGACGACAAAGGATGCCGGAAACTGACAACCGTTCGAAGGGTGGAGAGATAATCCATCCTGGAAGTTCGTGTCACGGATGGGCGAAACGAATCTACCTTCGGGGCGCCGTGATATTCCTGTTTCACGTTTGAGGAGCCTTCCCGAGGAAGGCATGGGTTTATCTACCTAAGAGATCATGGAACGCCGCAAGCGCTGTCGCTGTTCCGATGCGCACGCGTTTGGCGTCCAGGAAATCCGGACAGGATAGGACGGATAGACGCGTGCTGACGGACACCTGAACATAGAGCTGCATGGTGTCTTTGTGGTGGTAAATGAATCGACCATTTTCATTCCGCTGTAACCGTTCTCAACCCCATGGTTCCTGATGGATGTTCTCGGTCCGTTCTCAGTGAATGTGGGCTCGTTCTCACGGAATGGGGTTCCGAGCAGCCGGATAGACTCAATGAATCCGGTCCCGAAACGGCGGATGGTCTCGGTTCCGGTGCGTTATGTTCTCAGGCCACTACATCTACACGTAGCCGATCGAAAAAACGCGGCCAGCCTGACGGGAGTGGGGCCTCAGCGTTTTCTGTCATATCGCGCACAAGGCGGACAATCCGACCTTACCCGCCAACCGCAGGGTATCCCCGCCGCGGTTTCTGTCGATTCAGTTTGCCGGCGGCCTGTGTTGTCCGCTCCACAGTCTCGAACCACTCCTCTCGCACCGTTCCCGGCGAGCCGATCCGTCCCCACTCCCGGATCAGCGCCCAATCGCCGAACAGGGTGGGTGTGACGGTGATTCGGTAGAAGCGGGCCATGTTGCGCTCGAGATCGATCCCGTTGAGATAGCTCGAGGTCATCGACGTCTCCCAAATCGTTCGGGGCGGCGACTCCGGTCCGGCGCCCACGGCTTCGGTCGCCAATCCGCGTCAGAACCGGGACGCCAAGCCGCCCACTCGCGCTGGAGGGCGGCGAGGGTATCGGCTTGGCGGCGCAGCAGATCCCGTAACTGCGCGGCGGCCTGGGCCTCGGTTTCGAGTTCCCCGATCCGGCGCTGCAGGCGTTCGATCCGGTCCTCGGCCGCCCGCTGGGCGGCGTCGCGCTCCTCCGCAATCCGTTGCAGATGCCAGGCATGGTCGGCCTCGAAGCGTCGCTCCAGGGTTTCGAGCGTCTTCGCGGCGGCCGCTTCGCGTTCGGCGAGCGTAGCGGTTTGCGTTGCGCGCTGGGCCTCGGCGGCGGCGAGGGCCTCGCGGAGGCCGCGCTCGCAGTCCCGCAGCGTCGCAAGTGCCTGATCCCGTTGCGCCAACTGGCCGAGCAGGTCTGTCCGCGCCTGTTCGGCCGCGCTCCGGTAGGCGTCCCATTCCCGGCGGATCCGGTCCACCTCGGTCCGGGCCGCGTCGGTTTCGGCGCGCAGCACCGTTCGCTCCCGTTCCAGATCTTCCCGCAGCGTCTCGAACTCCCGCCGCGCCTCCTCCTGCGCCATCCGGACCACTCCGGTGAGAGCCTGATCCAGCCGCGCATCGCGCGCCGACTGAGCGGTGCGGGCGGCCGCCATACGCTCTTCGACCAGCCGCTCGAAATCCACATCGACCTTCCAGTCCTTGATCGCGCGCGAGATCACGACATTGTGCTGAATGCCGATCCGCTGGCCGATCAGAGCGACAGTGGGCTTCAGATGCTCCTTGAACCACAACTCCCCGCAGGCGGCGTAGGCGGCGTTGTAGGTGGCGATGGCGTCGCGTTTGCGGTCAGCGGCCATTGGCGCGGCCGGGGAAGGGCACGACGGTTCGTTCGAACGGGGCGCCCCCTTGGCTGATTACGACCTCGATTCGGCCGGATGCTAGGGGACGCCACCGGATGGCATAGCCGTGAAAACGTTGGACCCGGGGCGTCGGGGCGCGACGGGCGCCGAGCACGGCGTCGTGGACGAGGGCGCGCAGCATGGCGCAGGCGGCGGGGTCCCGATCGAAGGGCAGGGTCATGGGCAATCTCCGATAGACAGACACGGCTACTTATAACATAACATCATATCTAATACATAGAATATTATGAATGTAGTATGATGAAAATCATGAAAACTATTCTTTTCATAATTGACACGAAAGCGCTAGGATAAGCCCAGTCTGACGTCTGAAACCGCTGCCATGCCCCTGAATTCCACCGAAACCGCCCTCCTGCGCGGCTGGATCGAGCGCCTGCCGTATCCGGTTCTGGCCCAGCAGTACCTCGACACCGACGACGCCCTCGCCGCTCGCCAGCAGATCCGAACGCTGCGCCAGCGCCTCGCCGTCAAGGCCCAGCGCCTCGGCCGTCCCGAACTCGCCCCGCTGTTCGCGGACGAGCCGCCGATAGCCGGGCTGACCGCCTGGCAGAAAAAGGCCCACGTCGCCGTGGCTTGGGCGGCGTCGCGGCCGGAGCCGGTGCCGCAGCCCACCGATCCGGTCGACGCCTGGTTCGCCCCGCGCATCGCTCAGGCCCTCGTCGCGGCGGGACTCGCCCGCCTTGGGGACCTCCAGGCCGCCAGGACTGCCCACGGGCCGCGCTGGTGGCGGCGCTATCCCGGCGTCGGTCCCGCCATCGCCCGTACGGCCGAGGCTTGTCTTAAGACAATGCCGGGCGGGCTCCCGGCCGTGGCTGCGAGACCGCCGAGCGAGGCGCGCCATCCGGGCCTCAAAACCCTCTACATCGGTCACGAAGCCTTGGATGGGCGCCAGGGCGCCAATCGGGAACATCAACGGCGCTGCCGGATCGTGGCCGACACGGATCTCGAGGCGGTTGAAGCCTGGCTCTCGCTCTACGCCGACCGGCCCGGCACCCGACGCCAGTACCGGCGCGAGGTGGAACGGTTCCTGGTGTACTGCCTCCGCGAGCGCGGCAAGGCGCTGTCCGATGCCGACACCACCGATTGCGCGGCCTATCTCGGGTTTCTGCGTGAACCCCACCCCGACTGGCTCGGCCCCTACGGCGCGACCCGGGGCAGCGCCGCCTGGCGCCCGTTCCGCCGCGCCCTCTCGCCTGCCAGCCAGCGGCTCGCCCGGTCGGTGCTGGCGGCCTGCTTCGACTGGTTGGTGCGCCAAGCCTATCTCGAAGCCAATCCGTTCGATGGCCTGCCGCGATCCAGGCTCATGGTCGAGCGGCCGAATCGGGTCCTGACGCGAGCCGATTTCCGCTGGCTCTTGGCCTACGGTGAGGACGCCGCGCGACAGGCAAGCAGTGACGAAGACGCCCGCCGCTTGCGGCGCCTGGTCTTCGTCCTGACCCTCGCTTATGAAACTGGCCTGAGGCTCAGCGAGCTGGTACAGGCGACGACGGCGGACCTCGTCCGGGAGACGGTAGGGGAGGGCGATTACTGGTGGCTGCGGGTGACCGGAAAAGGGGGCAAGATACGCGAGGTGCCGGTCTCCGAGGCGCTCTTGGCCGCAATCGACGCAGAGCTGCGGGCGCGCGGTGAGAAGCCGGTGGGGGCGGGCAGTCGGCCGGTGCCGCTGGTCGGCCGGCTCCGGGGCAATGGAAAGGCGTTGACCGCCTCGGGGCTCTACCGCGCGCTGGTGGGCTTCGTCCGGGCGGCGGCCCGGGCGCGCGCTACCACAGATCCCGCCAGCGCCGCCCGCCTCGAACGCGCCACGACCCACTGGCTGCGCCATAGCTATGCCACCCACGCGCTGGAGGCCGGCGTGCCGCTGGAGGCGGTGCGGGAAAATCTCGGCCATGCCAGCCTGGCGACGACCTCGCGCTACGTGTCGGCCGAACGCGCGCGGCGCCACCGGGAAACCGTGTCGCGGCACCGCGCTACCCCGGAATCCCCGGAGTGAAAGACGCTTTCGGTTCAACCTGATCGATGAGACTATCCTGGGACCGGCCGGGCCAGCCATCCGTTCCGAAACCCACCCCGTGAGAGAGATACGACGAACCGATGAAAAGCATTGCCCAAGCAGCGCTGGAACTGAAACGATCCCGGCGCTATCGGCGCGCCCTCTGCGATGAAAGACGGATCGTGGGCGCTGAGAAAATCAATGGTACGTGGGTTTTGCCGGACGAGGTGATCATTCTGCCGCCCCAATCCAAATGGCGGAGCGAAAATCGGACCCGGTCATTCAAGAAATCATCGAGCCGTTTTTAGAACTCAATGTGCTCTGTTACTGTTCGAGAACGTTATTTCAAAACCCTACCTGATTAGCGATGAACTTCAGCCAAGCGAATTTGCCACTCGGGTCGAGGCTTAGCGAACGCCGCGGCGCGCGCCAGCCGTTGAAGCAGGGTTTTGAGATTGAAACGCCGATTGAAGCGGTATTGG